>ENA-OSJC01000626-OSJC01000626.1-marine-metagenome-genome-assembly--contig:-NODE-626-length-33170-cov-7.589007_pt1 | contig 33170 bp, 33 predicted proteins | sample MGYA00237885_ERZ534234 | MGnify/ENA primary metagenome ERZ534234 (study PRJEB26413, sample SAMN06343907) | marine metagenome | isolation source: coastal waters | place: Atlantic Ocean: West Antarctic... | reverse complement strand
TCAGCCCGTGTTAGGTCCGCCCCTCGCAGGTCAGCCCGTGTTAGGTCCGCCCCTCTCAGGTCAGCTTCCAGAAGGTCAGCCCCGGTCAGGTCCGCACCTCGCAGGTCAGCCCGTGTTAGGTCCGCCCCTCGCAGGTCAGCCCGTGTTAGGTCAGCCCCTCGCAGGTCCGCCCTGAAGCTGACCTGAGTATCGTTAAAAGCGGTGGCGCGGGGCGTGGTCGTGGTCGTGGTCGTGGGCATGGGCGGGGGTCCTGTGGTCGGTGTCGGTGTCGGTGTCGGTGTCGGTGTCGGTGTCGGTGTCAGCTATCAAGGCCCATGGGGCGGCCCCATGGGCCTTGATAGGTGCCCCCCCTTTCAGGGGGCCTGTATTTCAGTGTTGTGGGTAATTCACATTTGCCACCGTAGGGGACCAGCAAGCCCTGCAGGGCCCACACTTACCATCTCGGGTGTAAGCTCCACAGTCTACGCCACCGGCTACGTCAACGGCGTTGACGGTTGACGTGGGACCCGTTGAGCGCAGCGCCTTGTTAGGGGCACGCCCTACCATCGGCACGCTCGCACGAATGACCAAGTTGGCCGGCCACATGCCGCCCACTATCGCGCGGGCTGCAGCTATCATTTTAGGCTCCTTGGATGGGCACCAAAAATTGATGAGTGGCAGGGCTTGTGCAATTTTCACCCATTGCAGGACATGCTTAATAGACTGAAAATCCCCACTGTCGTGGATTCTAAAAAACGGATCCGAGGGATCGGTGTAGTGCCCGATCAATCGTGTCATAGCCTCCGCCCAGAGAGGGTGAGTTAGACCGGCTTCCCGCCTTTCGTGAGCGAGCTTGACAGAGGGGAACGTGTAATTCCCTTTCAGGGCGTAGCAATCATGGCAAACGGATCCGGGGATCTTCGCCAGCTTCGCGCCGGTCTTGCATAGGGTAGCTGATATCCCCGTGGAAAATCCAGGCATTTTCGAAGGGGATCCAAGGCCACCGGCGTGGCCGGTTATTTTTTTCGCCAGCTTTAGAGTCATGGGGCGAACCCATACATGGTCCCCTTGACCGGAATAGTCCCCAGTAGCAGCGGAATCGTTCAAGCGGAATACAGGGCGGGTCGTGGTCGTGGTCATTTTTGGGGTCCTGGATAGTGGGGCGTCAAGGGGGGGGGCGGGAAGCGTCGGCGTTTCCTTCCCCCTAAAGGTAATCCAACGACCAAACAGCGGCGAATTTCTAGTGCAGTTCGGCCATATGTTAGGTTGAACCTGGATTATAAACTGACTAAGCAGAACTACTACTGCACAAGTGTACAGTAAAATCGTATCAATTTCTTGTACACCCGATTGACAGAATGTCACACTGTACAAGTGTTCAGTAGGTTGGGGTTGGGGGTTCCATTATAAGGAACCGGGCGCGCGCGCGCGCTATTCCGGCACGCCTATCCTGTCAAGAATAATTCCGCACGGGACTGCGGAATAGGCCGTTTTTGTGCCTATGCATAGTTATGCATGATATCGGTACATGGATGCATAGTTATGCAGTGTTTATGCATACTTGACATATTCTGGTTGGATATGCCGGGCCGGTAGGGTGCCTACAATCCCTTGGACCCCTCAGGGCGTGTCGCCCTATAGGGGCACCCTGCAGGATGCAGCCACACGGAATTGTCTACTGTCAGGTTACACCTTATCGGGCGGTATATCGTCGTATCGCGATACGACGATATAGGGTCCAAGGGGACAAGGCGGCCGGGTAGCCCTAACCCTTGACACGTCAATAGTGGGGACGGGGTCCTAAGATAGACGGTCCTGACTATTGACGTGTCAAGACCGGGACCGATAGCGGGGTAGTCTGGACCGGAACCGGGAAGCCTTGACGTGTCAATAGGTACCGGGAGACCGGGAGACCGGGAAGCCTTGACGTGTCAACAGGGGGGGCTTGACATGTTCTGGATATAGATTGACATATTCTGGTTCAGTGTTGACATGTCAAGAGCATGGCCAAGTGGGTTGGGGGTATCCCGGAAAAAGGGGGCGGGGGGGTATATGAGTCCCCCTACCCCAATTCACAGCGAGATAAAATTAGGCTATATTTACTAAGTGACATGGTATTGGGAACCTATGTGGCTACGGAAACCTTAATAACCCGGGCTACCACGCCATAGTCTGGGTGCGGGGCACTACTAAATACCTATATGCAGGGCACATCGACCATGGTACCCGTAGCTATAGCTATTACCTATACTGGGGGTAGAAACTTGCCCAGCAAGTTCCTACGGAATAACCTGTTTGGTCCCCATCTGTCAAACCTAAGTTGTCAAATCCATGTCAAGTCCCCCGTTCATCGCTATGAGCGCCCATGCCCTCCGTTAGTGGAGCCCTCACATCTAAATCTAAGTCCATCCTGGTAATAGTGATGACGAGTTCTACAGTTAAGCCGCAGGCGTACTGTAGAAACGAGGATTGTATATGGGCCTATCCGTTATCCGCTACCCGCTACATGCCCACCCCCTTATCTTTATCCGCCGGCCCTCTTATTCCCCACATTCCAACTTTCCAGCCTACGGCTGGAGTTGTCATTTAGACCGGCATGGCTACCTCGTGGTCAGGTAATATGTAAAAATAGGCTCCCCTACGGGATAGGGTCGCACTTGACGGGTACGTGCCCTTATGTTAGGGTATCTCACCCCGCATGGAGCCCCTCTTTTGTCGGACATCGAAGAAAATCCCGAGTTCCCCTCCTCCGACCCCGAAGTTCTCCTTGAACAGCGACGTTTACGCCGCCGTGCGGAGTACAAGGCCCGGTATGAGAATAGGTGTGGACCCAAAGGTCCCCATTACTCTAACTTGCTGCAAAGCAAGTGGAAGGATACCCCCGGAAACTCCACCCCCCAGTTCGGTGTCGGGAGCGAAGTAATAAAATGGCCCCCCGGGGAGGAGTAGAATGCCACTGTTCGAGTTTAACTGCCCGGATTGCACATTAGTCTTCGAGCGAATCGCTAAGGCTACTGAAGCTCCCCCCGAGTGCCCCACCTGTGGCAAGACATCCGTCATAAAGCTGGTCTCCGCCCCCTCGTTCCACCTCAAGGGTGGGGGATGGGCGTCAGACGGATATGGGAAGAGTGCCAAGTGAGTAGACGGACTCGCCATGACGTTGAACACCGGGCGTCCCTAAGGATCGAGGAGAGGGACATAAGCAACGCACCTCTCCTACGCCCTGTGCAGGACTTCTGGGGTAAGGAAACGTCCCCGGTGGCCCGATTCCTCTCGTCCCACTACGCTTTAGGGATCCCTGCCGACTACCCCAAGATTCGGGGGAACTACGGAGTGTTCCAGGCCCTCGGTGTGTTCTCACGGGCAGGCACACCCTGCAGCTCGGTCCAGACCTGGGCGTTTATCTTCTCCAGGTACCCTGAGTTGAAGGCCCTCTGCCTTAAAGACGGTGCTTTCTTCCCCCGCATGGATGACTTGTGGCCGGTTGACCACCCTGTCCTGGAAGGAATCACCCCCTTCGTCTGGGCCGGGAGCTACCACCCCCACCAGCCATCGGATTCCCCCTTTCTAAAGTTCGACGCCCTGGACGAGCTAACCGCTTGGACTATCGGACTGACAAACGAAGTGGATGAGGACCGAGTAAAGGCCCAGTTGGACATGGCAATGCAGGTCCCCGGCTTCCGAATCTGGTCCGAGCGCAGGAACATCCTACCAATGGGGCTCCCCATGGGTTGTGACCCCGTCGAGGCGATGGAATACCGGTTCGAGATCATGGACTCCCCTCTCCACTTCCCCCTTTTGAAGCGCGGACGGTGCTCTCAGTTCTTCCGGGAGGAGTTCAACTTAGGCTTGGCCCCCTCCATCCCCTTCGAGGGTGTCCCTTTCTCCAATGGGAAGAAGTGGCCGATGCTTTGCCCTATCCCCGCGGATAGGTGGACCCTGAAAACGTCTCTTAGGCACAAGAGGGGGATGAAGCAATACCGGGACAGTTGCCCTACCCTCGTACCCCCGGGCACAAAAAATCAGGTAGAGGTTGCGGGTGTATGGTTCCGGTCTATCCAATCAGCGTGCCTGTATTTTCGCGTGCCTTGGGACACTTGCAAGTCTCGCATGCGGAGCGGCAAGCCTTTAGAGATGTGCTTAGGTCTCCGCCCTTTGAATTATAGGACCTCCGGGGGGTATGTCCGGGGCACAACCTACGAAAACCACTGGAATAGCATCTTTGCCCGTACCGAGGATAGAAAATGAGCGATATAGTTCCCGAAATCGCGGTGGGTATTATGCTCCTTGCCATCATTTTAGTAATTCTGGGCCCCCCCTCACACATGGGAGGCAACTGAAATGGCTAAAGACTCCAACTACGGAGACCACCTTCTCCTGGTAAAACCCGAGGACCGCGATGTCGTGGAACTCATGCTACGGAGCCACCCAATCGTTGACGAGCGCTCGTGGATCATGTTCTTCAACGAGATCATGGTACAAGTAGCTACGGGCAAGATCCCTCCCGAGGCCGCTGCTGAACTCCGAGAGATTGGGTCCTGCATCTACCAAGCCTTGACCCAGGCAGCCACGATGGAAGTGGTCCGCAGCCAGCAGCGGGACCCCAAGGCCCTCCCCGAGCCATCCCAGGCCCGGGTCATTGAGACGGACTTCACCGCCGCCTACGAGATTACCGACGCAGTGTTCGTCGAGAGGAAGTTGAAGTAATGGAATTGACAATCGTCACATTGACTTTGGTACAGGCGGGTATAGACCCCCTCAACCGAAAGATAGCCATCCCCGAAAACGAAGTCCGCTCCCTTCTGGAGGCGTTCGTTGCCCAAGTCCGGTGGGCGGGTGCCACAGCGGCTGTAGACTTCCGGAACTCCCCGAACGCAACGCAAATTATCGCGGTGAATTGTGTCTGATGACCCCGAAGTACGGGATGACGAGAAAGACTGGAGGGTGAAGGTCCCTCCCGCATTGGCATCCGAGGAGAATCTCAACAAGCTCGCCGACCCCGGGTACCTCCTCCCTCACCATGGGACAGTGCTCGACCTCGAGACGGACTCGGTGTCCCCCTTCCGGACGAACATCTGCCCGAAGGTCCAACACTCCATCATCGAGTACGTCCGTAATCCCCCACGGCAAGAGTCGGGGCACACATGCTTCCTCGCAGTGGTGGGACCTCGCCAATGCACCAAGTCCACGACCGCGGCCCTCGCGCTGTCGGGGAAGGTCATGTACAGCCCGGGAACACAGGGGGTGACCATCGCCGATGAGCAGCCCCGTGCCGATGTGTTGTTCGAGTCGGTGATGTTCAACTACTCCCGAATCCCTAAGAACATCCGAATGCCCCAGATGAACACCCTGGCACAGCGGAAACTAAACATGCTCCATGGGGGGACCTACAAGGCCCTCACCTCAGGGTTCACCGGCAACGTGGGCCTCGGTCGTGGCATCGCATGGTCCCACATCAGCGAGGGACCCTTCCACAAGGACTTCGGAGGGTTTTGGAACAAGTACTTCCCCTCCGTAAACAACCGTAAAAACGCCGCCGTCATCCTCGAGAGTACCCCCGGGGCGATGTCGGAGTCCTCCGCAGCAGTGTACCGGGACCTCATGGCCGAAGCACGCCAGGGGATTGGCCGGTGGAAGTACGTCTTCGCGGCATTCTGGCATTCCAGTCTCAACGAACGTCCATGGAACCGGGACTGGACCCTCTCCCCCGACGAAGTGAAGCTCCTCGACCTTTATGGGCGTAAAGATGGGGGGAATAACAGCGCCCCCCGACAGACCATCTTCCTGAGCCTGGAGAATCTGGCCTTCCTCCGCGAAGTCAGGGTTATGGACCCGAAGATCAAGAAAGACCCCGACCTCCTGTGGGTGTTCTACCCCAAAGACGACATTAGCTGTTGGCACGTTGTAGGGAACTCGGCATTCCCTAACCACGCGATGGAGTCCCTCATAGTCCGGTCAGGCGGGGCGGAAGCCTTGGTGAAGTGGAGGCCCACGGACGGCTGCTACATGGAGTACTCCGAGCCTCGGAGTGACGGCATCTACGTCATTGGCGTAGACCCCAGCGGTTGGGGCTCCGGTGACCCCACGAGTTTCCAGGTGGGGGAGGTATGGTCCGACGAAATACGTCAAGTGGCGGAGTTTGAGACCAATAAGCTGACCCCTCCCCAGGTCGCCGAGAAGATTATCGAAATTGCGGCGCGTTTCAACGACGCCGAAGTCTTCTGCGAGAACAACGGCGTGGGCGCGGGTGTCCTTGCGGTTCTGGAAATGGCCCACCAACGCGGTAAGCTGAAGCGGCTGCACTACTACCGTCAAGGCAGGCCGGGGGTCCCCAACTCGGTACCACGGCACGCGGAAGCCTTGGGGTATCTCGTTGACGCATCCCTCGAGACGAGTCAGGGAGGCTCGGGGACCCTCGTTATCTGCTCGGACAACCTACAGGCCCAGCTCGGGACGTACCGGCAGGATAAGGCCGTGCAGGAGGGGTCCAAGACTCTCATCCTCCGTGGCACAACCACTGCCGGGGGGCGGAGGGAGAAGCATCACTGGGACAGGGTCAGTGCTTTTCTGTGGATGGTATACGGTGCCCGTATGCAGAAGCAGCGATCAAAGCCTCGGTTTGGGCCCAAGGGTACCGAGCTTATAACGAGGGACGAGTACCTCGGACGGAGCTTCATTAAGAAGCCGTCGGCGCTAATTCAGCCAAAAAAGCGATAGCCCTCCGCCCCTTAACGTGTTAGGCAGACGCATGCAAAGTAACAATGACAGCCCCCTCTCCTCCCACCTCTCCCCTGCCGAACAGCGGGGCAAGGCGCTGTTGCGCGTTGTGAAGAACCATAGGGATGAAATCGAGAAGGAGGCCCTGGAGTGGCGGAAGGACCTTCTGGCGTACCGGAACAAGTTTTGGGACGCGTCAAAGCAGGGGACTGACGACGGCCCCAACGGTTTGACGTTGCAAACGCCGTACCTCCACAGCTTCACTGACGTTATGGTCAGCAACATTGTGCCACCCCACCCGGCTGTGGACATCCGTACACGTCGCCAGTCCAAAAGGGACGCCGCGAAGCTCCGCACATTCTTCGTCAACGACATGATGGACAAGGATAAAGCTGCGTGGAAGCTCCGTCGGGCCGCATCCCTCACATCCATCATGGGCCGGTCGATCCTGAAGATGGTGTGGTCGGACAAGCGGAGCCGCCCTCGGTGTCGAGTTGTCCCAGCGAATAGATTCTACTTCGACTCCTCCGCGGAGGAGTGGGACGACATCCGGTACGCCGTTGAAGTCGTCCCCATGACAAAAGCCGAGATGCGGCCCCTCGTAAAGAAGCGGGGCAAGCTGAAGCGGGGCCAGAAGGAGGGCATCTACGATGCTGACCTCCTCGATGACCTCAAGGCGGAGTTCAAGCCCCTGCCAACATGGGTTGACGATCCTACCGGGCAGCAGGAGGCTTCCCGTAAGGCGGATGATTACATCGTAGTCTACGAGTACTACGACTTCGTTGAGAAGAAGATGTACCACCTTGTAGACGGTCGCAAAGAGCCCATCTTCAAGGGGGAGTTGCCGTACCCTCACCTCCCCAACCCCTTCCATCTCGTTTCATTGCTGGACAACCTGACGGACCTCGGAGGGCTAAGTCACGCCCAGATGATCCGGGAGCCCGTTAGCCGCCTAAACGAACTGATGACGATGGCCTTTGAGCATACTAAGATGCTCGCGCCTACCCTCTTTGTCCACAAAGACCGCGTTGACAACGTCGAAGAGTTTGTTACCGCGATGGCGAACAAGAAGTCCGTCAACGAGGCAATCGCTGTAGAGACGGGCCGCCAGTACAATGTGCGGGATGTCCTGGAGTGGAGTCAAACACCCCAGGTCCCCTTCGACTACTCCCGGATGAACGGTGTACTCCAAGAAGTCATTGAGTTTACGCTGGCATTACCTTCGTACTCCCGGGGGCAAGTAGGTAATGCCGACGTGGCAACCGAGTTGGCCCTCATTGACACCGCCCAGAAGACGCGGAACGCGCCTCTCCAAGGGCTTATGAATGACGCCATGGCCTGGATGGCCCAGGCGTACCTTTCCGTGGCGTCACATTACCTTCACCAGGAAGACGTTCAAGAAATCTGGCTCCGGGTCGGGGACGGTTCAACCGACGTAAAAGCAACCACTAAGAATCTTGACCTCATGAGCGTTGACGGCGCGTGGGATTACGACTTCAAAGCGTACCCTTACAACGCTGCCGACGATAACTCCACCGTCCGTCTGAAGAAGTTCGAGGCTTTCCAGAACCTTCTACTGAACTCCGAGATGGTGGACCAAGTGGACCTCATGAGGGAAGTGCTGGATGCGCTGGGCATGTCCCATGTTGCCAAGGACGTGGAGGACCTCCAAGAAGAGCAAGCCGCTGCTGCTGCGGCTGAGGCACCCCCCGCGGGTGCTCCCCCTGTTGGCAGCATGGATGATGTTGTTCCCGGCATGCCATCCGAGATGGAAGGCGCTGCGGGGGGACAAATCCTCGCGGCAGGTGGCGAAGATATCCAGGCTGGGTTACCCATAGCGTCTGGCGGGACCCTGCCCGCTGCCTGAGGAGGCAATTAGATGGCACTCCCCGACAGGCTATGTTATTACACTCCACAGGAGAAATAGCATGAGCCTGTACGACTTTCTGGACCTTTATGGTCCGATAGAGGAGACTGCAACATCCATCGCCCTTTTAGAAGAGGTGATGGACGCCAGGGAGCGACGGGAGCGGAAGCACCGACGTGTCTGGGAAATGCAGGTAAGGAAAGTCCCGCCTGCGGAGGACAAACCATGAGCCTGTACGACGCGGAATGCCCCAACTGTGGGATAGTAGAAGTCTTCACCTTCAGGATGGTCGCTGGTCCCTATGTGGAGTGTAACGACTGTGGCCGCGAAAGTAAGAAGGTCTTCCTCAAGTTCCCCCAGATTGACACCGATTGCTTCGAGACCCCCGGTATCGGAGGGGCAGGGCCCATGTACTGCAAGCAGTTGGATCGGGAGTTCCCATCCCGCGCTGCGTATAAGGCCCATCTCAAAGCGAACGGTCTCCGTGAGATATCTAAGTCTTCAAAGGAAGGCAAGGCGATGGTCCATCGGACCAAGGAGACAGCCGCTGCGAAAGCTGCCCCCTGGGGGGAAGACTCTCGTGAGGGATTGATGTCCCTGAAGAAGCAAAGCCCTGAGGCTTTCAAAAATATGCACGAGGAGAAGCGAAAGGAGACTAAGAAGGTCCAGAAGCGGAACCTCCAGTCGGTGCTCGATTCGGGCAAACCTCAAACCATCACAAGTAAGGACCTGCAGTAATGTCTGATGAAATCCCTGTCGTTGACGCCGTACCCGTTGACGCCCCCGTTGATGCACCCGTTGAGGCCCCCGTTGAGGCCCCCGTTGAGGCCCCCGTTGAGGCCCCCGTTGAAGCGCCAGCCCCCGACGAGTTCTGGAACGTGGACATGGACTGGGAGAGTTTGGATACGTCTTCGGAGGATTGGGCATCGTCCTTCGACGAGCGGCTTCGTCCAGTAGTCCAGGGTGTATACTCTGCCCGCCAGCGCGAAATTGATGAGATGCGGCAGGACCAGGACTTCCTGAGTAAGCTCTACGACAACGCTATGGGTGGGGGCGACGCCAGCCCCGCTCACGTCGAACTGGTCTCCCAGATGCAGAAGGCACAGGAGCACATCACTTTCAGCAATCAGCGCATCGCCACCCTCGAGGCCCAGTTGGAAGAGTCCAGCAAGGGGTACCAAGATTACCGCGGGCAGCACGAGGAAGCTCAGGTTGGGGGATGGATTGAGGCTAACCTCGCGGAGATCAAGGCCGCGCCCCCCGAGCATATCTCCATGTTCCAGCAACTTGCAGGGGACCTGGGAGACCCTGCGGACGATCAGTACACCTACTTGGATACGGACACCGCCTGGGCTGTCACCAAACTGGGGCTGGGTGAGCAGGTTATTGCCATGCACAAGGATGGGGTCCCCTCCACCCATGTGAAGACCCTTGTAGGGCTTGCGTCCAAGGCCGCGTCCAAGGCCGCGCCGCAGGCCGCGCCACCCGCCCCCGCCCCCGTGGAGCCTCGCGGGTCCGCCAGTGTGATGGCGGGGTCTGATAACGCCCCTCGGGGGTCCGGGGGGGTATCATCCGTCACCTCTCGTAAATCCCGGGCGAAGGGTACCCTTCGCCAGCAACGGGATGATATTATATCCCGCTACATGTAGACACTTCTTTGTAGCGCTACCAGAAGCCCCACTGTGTTTAGGCACAGTGGGTTTTCTGCGTGAACGTAATAATATCTAACGAGAAGTAAGTACTTCACCTCCATTTTTTTCTTAAACCCGGAATGTCTCCGATGCCAAGCCAAGAAACTCTTGTAAGCGTACTGCAGGACCTCCTGCCCGGTTACAATGATACCTTCTCCACCTACAACCCTGCTTTCAACCAGATTCTGGACGCGAGCGGAGGCATCGAAGACCTGGAGTCCACCCATAAGGAATGGATCCTCGTCAGTTCGGACCCGGGTCAGTTCACGGAGATTCAAACCTCCTTTGAGCGCATCCGTGGTGGCCGCACCCAGGACTCCCGCCGTGCAAACGCGTGGCCAAGCCTTTACACCTACGCTGTAGACATCGGCTTGCAGGACCTGCGTAAGGCCCGCGGCAAGCGTGACATGGGTCAGCTCATCAAGAGCATCCCTGAGCGTTCCCTTATCGGCATCATGGAGGCTGTTGAGCAGCAGTGGTGCATGGGCAACCACCCAGTGCTGGGCGGCTTGCCAACCCTGAACGGTGAGTTGAACTACTCGCCCGAAGGCCATACCACGCAGGGCCTGATGGAGTTCGCTGCTCCTGAGGCCCAGACTGGTACCCTCTTCGGCCATGCCCGTAACTCCTTCCCCGGCTGGCACAACCAGTACGAGGAGATGAGCGCTATGGACCAGGACGGTCTCCGTACCATCCGTACCATGAACCGCAAGACATCCAACCAGGGCGCTGCTGGCATGGCCGGTCCTAAGATTTGGTTGGCCGACGGCTTGTCCTTCGACAACTATTTGGAAGTCACTGGCGACCGAGTTATCATCAACGATAAGCAGGGAAGCGATCCCCAGGCTGGTCAGGGTTTCCGTGAAGGTATCCCAATGGGCTACAACGGAGCTATGCTCTACAACATCCCTGCATTCGACCTGTCCGGCTTCTCTGGCACCGCTGCTGACGGCCTGATGGTCGGTTTGGATACCAGCGAGATGGCAATGTTCCGCCAGTCCACGGGTGATGGCGAGTTTGACGGTAAGGGCGACAGCAAGCACAAGTTCCTCAGCATGCGTGACCGCGGTCTGCAGCCTGGAACCGATGTGATTCGCATGGAGTACCTCCTGTCCATCGGCTTGATGATGAACCAACTTCGTTCCAGCGGTGTCATCGTTGGTTCGGCCCTCCGATAAGGGGACGGTGGCTTAGGCCTCCCACCCGGTTAACCCCCAACACCTTCCCCCTTTTTCTTAGGAGTCCACAGTGGACAACATTTTTATCGACAACCTGCTGGAAGTACAGCTTCCCCTTGCAGACAACACTGGCGTTAACGGCTACACCGTTACCGAGGCAGGGCCAATCGGCGTTGTCGGCCAGTTGGTGCATGTTCCTGCAGCCCGCGTAGACCAAGTCTTTGGTTACACCCTCGCATCTGGCGTTATCGTAGATAGCACCAAGAGCACCATCGGTCAGGCCCGGTATACTGCCGCAGCCACTGATGTGCAGGTGAACTGCCCCGCGAACACCGGCTCCCAGAAGTGGCGGCTGGTCTTCAACGACTCCGGCGCTGACATCGAGCAGGGGTTCCCCGTCAAGAAGGACATCGCCCCCGCCGGTACCACCGTACCTGCTGGAGGGTACGCCGTCGTAGTCGCCAATGGCTCGGACCCGGGGGATACCGTTGTTGGTGTCACCCAGTTCCAGATCCCTAACGGATACTTTGGATACGTCCTCGTTGAAGGTTCCGGTTGGGTGGAGGTTGTTGCCTCCCTCGCCGCAGGTTCGCGTTTGGCTGCTGATGCGGCTACTGCAATCGCTGCTGGTGCCACCGAGACCGCTTTCGGTGTCTCCGACCTCGTCAGGGCTGCCAGCGATGGCTTGGTGCAGTGCTCCATTAAGTGTAGCGCGTAGTCCCAGTTTCTCGAGCGTAGCTAAGTTTCTCCTCCTTAGTTCCTCCCAGAGCCCCCACACGTTTGACGTGTGGGGGTTTCTGCGTTATGGAGTTCCATGCCTATTCCCGCCTCCGAACTTATAACGCGCCTCCAGATGGAGACCGACAGGGCTCCGGATAACAGCCCCGAGTGGCGACGGAGGATGCTGTACTTCTTATCGAAGGCCCAGGAGCGTGTTGTACGCGACGCTCCCTTCCTCACCCGGGAGCAGGAGGTTCGGGTTATCCTCGACCCTGATACGTTCAGCGCGTCTGCCACAGACCTCTTCGAGACCACGGATGACGCTTTCGTCATTAAACGTGTGCTGCCCGAAGGGAGCGCTGCTGCTGCGGTATGGGACCTGAGCTACGCCGAACGCCACGGGGGTAAGATTATCCGGGTGTCGTCGCCTTCCGACCAGGGAGCCTCTACGGAGTATACCCGTTCGAGGGAGTTCGTTGTGCGGGAGGTCTGGACTGTCAACGAGCCCAACCTACCCGATAGTCCTTACTTCCTCTACGTCTCCCTTAACCGCCCTTGGGAAGGGGGGGTTGTGGCGGACATGGAGTACCGGATGTTCACCAAGGATGTCGTGCTCCCTCCGGAGATGGGGCAAGTAATCTCTGTGAAGATCCACGACCACCCGTATGGACCGCTTGACGCCCTCCCCCAGACCGACTACGACGAGTGGAACTACGCAAGGTACGCTCTCGATAATGTAGCGCTGGGCGTCCCCCGCCTCTACGCTCGGGGGCAGACAACCTTCCTCCAGTCCCCCCATGTTGCGCCTACCGTCGTGCTGGGCCAAGGTACCACCTGGACGGGTCCCGAGCCCAAGGGGAAGTTCACCTACGCTATCAGTCTCGTCTTTGGGAAGCAGGAAGTGTGGCTCCATGCAGGGAACCCCAGCACTCAGACTATTCTCGACCCGAGTGTATCCCGGGTACGGCCTTGGAACGAGAGCACCCTGGGGCCCGCGTCGGACCTCATAACGGGTATTGGGCAGGCGGAAGCGATGGTACTGACCTTCCCAAGCTACGACTTCGCCGAAGGCTTCGACGGGGCTGGCACGCTCCGAGAGGGCAGGTCGGGCTACAAGGTCCGCATCTGGCGGTCGAGGCACGCGACTGCCTCCGCCCTGGACTACGACAGCCGCCTGTATCTCCTCGACGAGGTTACCGGTGATGTGGGCACCTACACGGACAATGGTTCCGTAACGCCCGACCGTAACACTCCTGCCCCCGCATACTCCGGCACCCAGCAGACCCTGCAGTTCTTCCCATCCGGGGACTTCCGGTACGAGATGAAGGTCCGTGGGGCCTGTGTCCTGGCCCCCCTGAGGTCAGAAACCCAGGTCCCCAACCTGGATGCGATGGCCGTGGATCTCCTTATCCATCTCGCCAAAGCGTACATGTATGAGGCTTCCGCCAACACAGCGTATGCCTTATCTGCCTTCCGGGACTACACAGGAGCCCTTGAAGGTGTTATGAAGAGAACGTCTTCGGCGGTACCACCCAATACCATCTTGAGTATTGGGTACGGGGGTTCCACAGGCGGCCTCCGTCGCAGGTACCCACAATACCCTGAAGAGCCCACCGAAATCTCGTAGGAGAGACCCTTGGATAAGATTAAGACCCCTGAAATCATCGTTGGTGGAATCTACGCGGCGCGCTTTGGCTCCCGGGTAATCTACTGTACATGTAAGGCATCCGTTGTCTCGGACACCGGCATCACCACTGGCGTTCTGGAAAGTACCACTTTTGGGGAGATCACCGTCAACGACGGCGACGAGAACTTCGCCAAGTTCGCGCTTACGTGGAAGCCTACAATGAAGGACTCAGACTTCCTTCCAGGAGGTCTCTACGATGGGCCTATCCCCGCGTCCTACGATGCTGGGATAAAGGCCGAAGCTGCAAAGAAGGCCAAGGCCGCAGCTTCGGCTGCAGAGAAGGTTGCAGTCCAAGCCAAGGCTAAGGCTGTCAAGGCGGCCAAGGCTGCTTTGAGCGCTGTGTAACCTGTGTCCTTCAACCACCACAACCGCAGGTCCCCCCTCCTCCCATTAAGAGGGGCGAGTGACAACATACTCTCCCCCGAGGAGATGGCGGGGGATATCCACAACTTCGTCCTTACGGACGAGGGTACATTGCGGTCGGTGGTGGGTCCGGCGTTCTACCAAGACGTTGTGCCCAACGGAGCCTCACCTATCGTGACGGCTGGTGACATCGAAGGATTGTTCCACCACCGCCTCGAGTCTGGCCGCAGTATCCTGCTATCCCATCACCAGCGGGGGATATACGAGCACCATGGATGGTCAGGTGCCCATCCCTCGGTTTGGGCGCGGATAATAGACGGGGCCGCGCCCTACACCACAGATTTCGGGCAGCAGTTCCGCCGCGTAAGGTCTGCCGACATCCTGACCCAGTTTGTAGGGACTCCCGCGGGCGTTGTCATCATCCCCCCGAGTGACGATGGGTATGGTAGGGCTATATTCTATGACGGGGACTTCATAGGCCCCTTAGGGTTTGCGGCGGCTCCGGGGGCCCCTATGGGCACAGGTCCGGGGCTCCGGGCTGCGGGGGCATCTATTCTTACAGGTACCGAATACCAAGATAGGGGGAACGGCTCGGGGTACTACATATCCATGCAGTACCCTCGTGACGGGGAATCCCCCGAAGGGATGCTTACATTGCCTCCTGTCTTCGGTGCGAATCGGCTGGGGACCGTACAACCTAACGTCACCGAAGTGAACGCATCCGGGTCCTCGACGAACCCTCACGGGGGTATAATGACCCGGGGGGAATGGCGTTGCAAGGCTCAATACCAGGACAGGTGGGGGAACCTCTCCCCCTTGAGTGGCCCCAGCAATGGGGTGGTCAGCCACCCAGAGGAGAACCTGTCCGCAGACCGGGACTTAGGCGACTTGAAGCGCAGTGCCGACAGGATGAAAGTCCAGATCAAGTGGCAGCTTAATTCAGAGGCCCCCGCGGACCACTTCGTTGCGGGGACCAACCTTTACCGAACTCGGGACCTTGGCGCGACGGGGGACAGTACATACTATCTGCTGCAAGACTACGCCACTGCTGGCCAGTTGGCAACGGCGTCCATCCCCGGCGCTACTGCGGAGGTTTACCCCGACAATATACCTGACTCCTGGCTGGTGGCCCCCGCGGTGGATGTGGACGCTATGCCGGAGTTTAAGGTGGCATGTTGGTCGCTGGGGAGGCTATGGATTGGGAATGTCAAGGGGGACCCAGGCCGAATCCAGCCGTCGTTTGCGGGGTTCCCCGGGACGCTGGAAAAGGGTAAAAGGTTGTACCCCGACACGGCGAATGAAATCACCGCGATGCACGCTATCCCAGGGGGATTCCTGGCATTCACTCGGTCGAGCACGTTCTTTGTCAAGCCTGATATTGATGGCGGGGTTGTCCTCACATCTATCAGCTCCCGGATAGGGTGTGTATCTCCTGATTCCATTGCATCCCTTCTAAACGGTGCCGTCATCTGGCTCGGTGTCGATGGGTTCTACGGGTGGGCTGCGGGGGACGACGCCCCTACCCCTATTAGTGACGATAAACGCCGTACCGTCCAGCGTATTAACCCTACGTGGGCAGTTCGCGCTTGCGCCCTGGTGGATTCCCGCTCCGGGGAGTACCGCTGCTGGGTCCCTGTGGACAATGCAACGTCCAACAACCTGTGCATGGTGTTTGATGGGGAAGTGTGGTCCACCCGAGACGATATTAACGCCGAAGCATGCTGCACTACTACTGACGCGCGTAGATACTCCTTAGCCTCGGGGACATCCAACATCGAAGTCAAGCCGGGGCTGGCGCAGTCCATGTTCCAGGGCATCTATGTAATGGACCATGATAAGGACTCGGGCTACCGTGCGGCCACAAGCTCCCGTGAGTCTGTTATCGAGTCCGCGTGGCTACGGGTGCCTACTTCGGACGCCAAAGTCAACGTAGCACGTCTCCTGCTCCTCCTACGGGAGACCCAGCAAGACTCTTTCAAGGTAGAGGTCTTTAGGGATTGGAGGGAGCGCCCCATCCAGACATACACTGCAGGCGACGCAAGGTCCCCCCTTATGTACCCCGACGATGACGAAGCATCGTACTGGGCCCAGGCAGAAGTCGGAGGGTCCGTCCGCCGGGTCACGCTCGTGGACATCGAAAACAACCCTCATGGGTCCGACCCCGTCCGCTGGGATGTCCGTCGTCCTTTCTGGCAGAAAGTCGAGCTATACATCCCGAGTTGTGAATGCTTCAAGGTCCGAATGACGTTCACCGGGGATGCTGAGTTTGTCGGACTCAAGTACATGGAGATTACCCCTACCAAGGACATCGGACACAACACGATGCCCGGAGGAAACACCTGATGGGAAGAGTCCACCCCCACCGCCGTATATTCGACGGGCAGATCATTGACCCCACTGACTGGGAAGAGTGCTGGGGGCCCTACGCGGACCTCATCGGGGGTATCGACGAGCACAACCTGAATGCTCCGGACATCTCCACATCGGCGAACCTGGAAGTGGACTTCAGCAACGACGTTTTCGGGTCTTTTGGTTCCGCAGGGGATGTGGATGACGACGCCCTGGCGGCGATGTTCAATAATAAGAAATCTGGGTTTTACTGGAACTCCGTTCCGGGCAGCCGGAGGGTGTCTGCGGGGCAGTGGTCATCTGTCCCCGGCACCCAGAAATCTTTCCTATGCACAGGGGGGAAGATCCGGATACAATTCCGGGTAGCAATCCACCAGACCGCTGTTTTAGACGCGGAAGCCGTTGCTGTGGGCCGCCCTGCATCAGTCAAAGTGGGCGTGCGTCTCGATGGGGGTGTCATCACCGAAAGCGTCATCGGAGGCCAGGATACAGGGAATGAGGCGGGGAACATGGAGCAGGGTCCGGGCAATGCCCATCATTCCCAGTCCCTCGAAGTGACCGTCCCTATCAGTTCCGGCCAGCACAATATCGAGGGGGTTATCTGGATTCAGGGGATGGACGGGCACCCTATATCGTCGGAAGCGTATGATATATTTGTGAGAACTGCCTACGCAACTATCGACTACCGGGTTATGACACGCTAATGCCGCAAGACCAAGACCCTTTTAACACCGCCAGCCTTCAAGGCCCCGCGGGCATTATCGCTTCCTACAACGCCCTTGATGAGGAGTCTATGGCGAGAGGGGCCATTAACTGGCGTCACGCCCCTGCCTCGTACAAGCTGGTAGGTGGGAGCCATTCCGCGTTTGGGCTACATGGGCCCGCGGCACACCCCGGCTATGAGGTCTACCGAAACTGGGCACCCGTAGGGGCGTCTCCTTCCGCGGGAGTGCCCTTTCCCGAGTGGGACCCTGTGTCGTTTGGGGGGACGGTCATGTGTGCATCAGGCGCGGGGGCCCCCTATGGTAAAAACAGTGTCGTAGGGTGGTCGATTATCGCGAAAAACAACACAGTCGCCACGTCCGCCCGCATTTACGCCAACATGCCCTACAACGGAACGGGGTCTTTCGACCAGGGCGAAGCCGCGATTGACGTATCAGGTTATGTAGAGGCGTGCAATGCGTGGGGGCAGCAGGGGGACTTTTCCGCAGGCAGTGGCCCCTACCAGGATGACGCGAGGATGGGCCCTATACTTGCGGTCGCCCTCCGTATCGACGGGAATTGGTACATCGTGCCGGACTCCATGGCAATGTACGACGGCACCCTTATGGTGGACTCCATTCACTGCCGCACCCGTGTCACCGCGGCCATGTGCAGGACTATGGACGCGACGGGAGTCACCCTGGAGTACATCGCCCTGGCGGTGACAATGCGCGGCGACCCGGATTGGGAAGCAGGGGATGCCCGTGCAGGGATTCGCCTTGGATGCTGGGGAATCTCCGCTGACCCTTTCATTGGAGACGCTGTCTAATGGCTACTATCACCGACCCCAGTCCTACGGACTTCGCAACGGGGGCAGTACCCACGGGCGACCAAGCCAACGCCAAGGTGGGCCTCTTGGGCGAAACGGATGGGCGATTGGACACATCCAACATGGCGGCAACCACCAAGTTCCGCCAGCACCATGTCCAGCACGGCACGTTCACCCGGAACAGGAGTTCAGGAGCGACAGCCAATGTGGACTTCCTCGGGGACCTACTATTCCCCCAGTTCAGCAAGCTATCCAGCTTAGTGGTTGCCCCGAAACTATATACTGACGCGGCAGATAACACTTACGGCATCGACGAGTTAGACTACGTCCCAATCCCCGGGCTTTGCGAAGTCATGGAGAACCCGTATACCACAGCGTCTCGAGTTCGGATAACCTGGAGGGTGTCCATGTACTTGGGTACGGATGTCAACTCTTTAGTTGACCTTACGACCGATGGGGAGCAGCGCTGGAACAGTTTTGGAAACCTCAAGGTTCACCCAGTGTCAGAGGGGGGCCCCCGGTCCGCGATGTGTTACGTGACTTCCGGGGTTTTGAGACTGTTCGTCAACGGCGTGGCCCACCCTACGCTGCTCAGGCGGTACCGTAGCGGCTTCTCATCCGCTGTACCTTCCACCGACTACACGAAGTCCGAAGCTCAGAACTACGCGGGGCAAACGGACTTCCAGGTGTGGGAGTTTTCGGCTGTCATCGACTCTGCTCAGGTAACTGCGTGGGAGGGCCTGACCTCCGGCAAGCCCTCCCCTTTGAGCAAGGGGAGCCATACCGTAAGCATCAGGTGTTTCCATACTAATCGGGCTGTTCGCTTTAAGACTCGATACATCGACTGGACGTACTCCCGATGACGTGTTAGAGGCTGCCCAAGTACGTTCCTGCCAACCCCCTCCCATCGAGACCTTCCCATGAAAAAACCCCGTATTGCTGAGAAGATGCACAAGGCTACCAAAGCCCCTATGGACATGGATGGTGATTATGGGCATGGCCCGGGGCCCGTATCTATCATTGCGCTACGAGGCCCTGAGACTTCTCATGGTCCTGGGGATGAAGAAGTTGCCTCGGGTGGGGATCCTGAGAGTGGAGAGACTGGCATGGGGGCTTCCGCAATCCCCGAAGACTTCGTCGGTAAAAAAGCCACAAGGGGGGACTTGAGGGACGCCGCTGTCCGTAAAAACATGGACAGTGAAAACTACGCAGCATGGCAGCCCGAAGGGGACCCCTACAAGTACGAGTTTTTTGCTGCCAGTGAAGACTACCCCGATTGTGTTATCGCCAAGGGTCCTGACGACGAGGTGTATAAGCTGACCCTTGAAGACGATCCCCAGGTGTTCTCGGCTATTCTGGAAACCTATTCCCCGGGCGATGACGACGCGGCAGAAAGCAACGACGGCAACGACGCCGACGCCGACGACGCCGACGCCGACTACGAGATGTCGGAAAAAGAGTAGGGTCGGGAACTAAACCTGGACGGATGCTCTCTCATATGTTACGGAGGGGGTATCACTCCCTTAGAGGCCCCCATGCGTCAAACACTCGCACAAAAAATACGCGCTCTCCTATCCCAGGAGGAGTCATCCACTGTCTCTGATGACCCGGGGGCCGCGGGGGATATGGATATTGCTTCGCCTCCTCCCAACCCCGACCCTCCTGGCCGTCCTGCGCCTGCGCCTGAGCCTGCGCCTGAGCCTGAGCCTGAGCCTGAGCCTGAGCCTGCACCCGCACCCGCACCCGCACCCGCACCCGCACCCGAGCCTGCGATTCCGGAAGCCGATGCCCCCCCATCCCTAATCCCTGACGATTACGCAGGGCCTGTGGCTGACCAGAATGCCATTAGGGACGGCGCTGTCCATAAGAACATGGACAACGACAACTACGAGGCGTGGCAGCCAGTAGGAGACCCCTACAAGTACGAGTTCTTCGCGGGGGAAGGTGTCGAAGACTCCTACTTTATCACTACAGATACCCGCAGCGGCAAGGCCTACAAGGTGTCAGGTCAGAAAGACCCTGACATGTTCCTGTCAATAATGGAGCAGTCCCCATCCTACAAAGCAGAGGCAGCAGCAGTTGAAGAGGGTAGGCCGGACTCCGGAAGGACCACGGAGGCCCCCGAGCGCTACACGGGAAAGGTCCCCCATCCCTGGGGTGACGCCGACGCTGTCAATGCGTCGGGGGCCCTGGTGGCTGACGCCGATGAGGCATCTCAGGTGGCCGGGTCAATCCTCCAGTACGCAGCGGAGAAGCAGATACCTTATGAGCAGCTCTTGGAGGCTATTAAGGCAAAGGCTGAGGCCGAGATGGGGACCGGGCCTCTTCTCGAAAAGGGAGGGGAGTAATGCCCATCGCAGCAATCATGGCGTCTATCGGGAAGGTCGCCGCGAAAGCAGCGGCTTCGGCTGCCAAGGTCGGGGCTAAGGCTGCGACTTCGGCTAAGGCTGTGGCTTCGGCTGCCAAGGTCGGGGCTAAGGGTGCAGCCAAAGGTGCAGCCAAGGGCGCGGAGGGTGCAGCCAAGGGCGGTATTAAAAGTTCTGTCAAGGCGGCGCTCCCTGGAGGGGACCTCGCAGGACTCAAGGGCAAGGCAACGGACGCCGTCGGGAAGGGGCAGAAGTTCCTCGACGACAACCCGGGGGTGAAGAAGGGCATGGATAAAATGTCCGAGAAGCGTGATGAAGCTGAGGAGCGGTACGATAATTCCGCAGCAGAAGCAGCAGCAGTTCTTGCAGGACTGAAGGCAAAAGCGGAACGCCTATCGGCAGGTAGCGCCCAGAGACTATTCTCCAAGATGACGAGGTTTTAAGATGGCATTAGGAGACAAAAGGTTAGAGAAGGGCACGCTTGGTATCAACCGGACCATGCGTAAGAGTACCAAGAACCAACTGGAGAAAGCCTTGGGAGGGGACATTGTCTCCGATAAGGAGGTTCAGGAGTTCGAGGATACATCCCGCGCAGCCGCTGATGCCGCATTACGCGCAAATCAGAAGGAGGCTAACCGAAACGCCCAGGCTAACGCGCAGGGCTCCGTCTCCCAGCAGGCTATCCTCGAATCGGCGCAGTCTGCGCAGAAGGAATCTGCTGACGCGGCAATATCCGCCACAGGCAATGCCCTGGCCTACAAGGAAGGTGTTACTGCCCAGCGGACTGAAGCGGCTATGGCCGCCGCGTCCGAACAACGCGGAGAAGACGCTCGTCGTCGTCGGATCAAGATGAAGGTTGCGACGGATGCTGCAGACGTGGCAGGTACTTCCTTAGCAAAGGATTTATAAAATGGCTACCCAGGCTGAAATCGCGGCGATGAACGAGTACCTTGTGGAGCGGAAGAAGCACCGTGCCCGTCGTGCTGGTCAAGTTGTAGGGGCCTACTCCGGCGTGGCATCTGGCCGTGATGCCAGTGCTCCAGCCGCCCTTGACGCGAGAGACCCATACCCCGACCTCATGTCGGAGATGGAGAAGATTGAAGCGTCGAAGGGGCTCAACGAGCAGCTTGACGCTTCCAGGCAGAACTTGTACGGCACTGCTATGGGTAATCTCCAATCGCAGTACACTACCGATTCTGGTGCTGCAAGGGCAGGGCGGAGTGACGCCGCTGCCACGAGTAGAACGAATGCCCAGATGCGGGATAGGGCCAACCAGCGAAAAATGAACGAGGCCTCGAGCCGTGACATGGCCGACGCGAGCCTGGAAGGCACTACGGAAGCCGCTGTCCGAAGATCAAGCCTGGGGGACCGCCAAGGCCGCAGAAATGCTGACGGCTCCTATGCCGATGACAACGAGGGGGCATACGACTTTAGCCAAGACGTTGGTGAAACTGACCCGGCATATCCAGAATCCCCCACAGATGACTTTTTCGCCCCAAGCCCCGTAATTGACACAACCTCCCAAGGTAAAAACCTTGACAAAGCCTACGCGGCCATTGCGGAGGCCGAAGATATCCATTACAAGATGGGGGACGGGCCCAAAGCCTCTGCGGCTTACAGAAACGCAGAGGAACTCGCGCGGCTGGGCGGGACATCTGTCAGTGAATTGGTTGCAGGAACGGGGGCTCCGGAGCAGCACTACGAGGCTATCAATAACTATAACCAAAACCGTAAAGACGAAACCCAGAAAATGCGGGACGAAGGTCTCGTGGCAGCAGGGGCAGGGAGTGCGTCCCAGGGGGCTATTGCGGCGGGTCAGGAGGGTATCCGGCAAAACGTGTATGGGGACGTGGAAGAGAACTACCTTATGCCGGGGGTAACTAACGTAGTTCCGGAGACGGACACCCAGAAGCGGTACGTCCAGATGCTGGAAGCCATCAACGATATGCCCGAAAATCCCCCCGTGCAAGAGATGAAAGCTCACATCATGGACCAGTCCTACTACAAGGACTACGTGAAAGAGAGGGGGTACGAAACTGCTCCTCCGGATATGGTGTGGAAGGAGTACACCCGGGAGACTAAGGGCATTGTAAAGCAGAGTAAGAAGCAGTTCCGGGAGGACCGCGCGCGACTGATAAAAGAAGGCGTGGTCAAGGCTCGGTCCCCCATAGGGTCCCCCCGAGCTACGGGCCCTACTCCATCCGCGGGCATCGCGGGGGGCGCGGACACTCAGACACGTCTTGGGTCGAAAGCGTTCCAAGACTTGAGAGAAGAAATCCCAGAATAAATGCAGGGAAAGTGGCAGGCGGGCAGGAGAGAGGTTAGGAGGCTACATGCCCACTACCAAGATTCCTGCCGCCGTGCTTGCTGTTTCTCCGTCGGAGGCCCTTTACGACGAGGATGGGAACCTCATAACGCCCCTCGAGGGGGCAGCACGGAAGAAGTACGTTCCGTACCTCGGAGGCCCGATTTCGGAGGGGGACACGGGCCCTTACGGGGACTCAATCCCGGTACCCGTGGCAGCACGGAAGAAGTACGTTCCGTACCTCGGAGGCCCGATTTCGGAGGGGGACACGGGCCCTTACGGGGGACCCAGTCAAGGGGACCCTCTCGCTGCGGCCCCCACCCCAGAAGAGCCTACTTCTGACGCTGACGCTGCCCCCGCCAACCAGTATCGCAACCCCTGGGGTGACGCCGACGCTGTCAATGCGTCTGCTGCCCCCCTGGAGGATGAGCCCGATGCGTCTCCCGAGCCCCCTAAGGGGGCTGTAGATGCGTCTCCCGAGCCCGCTACCTCCCCCGAAGAGGTGTACCAGGATGACAGCCCTCAGGCCGACCTGCTCGCGCCGCCGTCGGGACTCAAGGAGGTTCCCACTCCGGCTGCGCTCAGGCCTGTCCTCGGTAAAACAATGCTTGTCCGCAAGGATGGGGTGAGGGACGCGAACGTCCTCAATAGGGACCTGTACTCAGAAGCGTACACGACCGTCCGCAAGAAGCTCGTCAAGACACGTCTAAAGGAAATCGCGCTCAAGGAGAAGGCGGGGGCATCCGCGCTGACCCCCGAGCAGGTGCGCGATGAAGCCGAGGCTATCACGTTGGAGGCATCCCGGATCGCAGCCCGTCAGGTAGCAGCATCCACGGGAGCTATTCTTAGCCCCGAGTCGATCGTGTCTGACAGGGAAGACACCTTGTTGCTATCTAAAGGTATTCTTCCGGAGCGTAGCGGGTTTTTGCCATCTGCTGCGGTACGGTGGCAGGGCGGGATGCGGGACATTTACGCAGGGGTGACAGACACCTTAGGTGTCAAAGAGGCGTTAGGGGACCTGTCGCGAGGGGCAGATACGTTATACCTAAACCCATTTTTGAAGGGGTATGTCGATGAGAACGATGACTTAGTTATCCCCCAAAGGGTTGCTGGTATCCCCCTGCGACAAGTTACTGCAGTCCTATACCCCTCTTCCGGGTGGGGCTACGGAGGAGGTAATCGTTTTAATAAGCTTGCCCAGGGGCTGATGTCGATCCCTGTCGCTGCGGGTGCAGGTCGAAAAGAGATGCTGGATGCTCGCCGGGAGGAATCAGGGGGGGAACTCGACTTCTTCGACTACCTTGAGATTATCGGAACACAATCAGCCGAGGCCGCATCGTCCCCTACGGCGATAGCTAAGATTCGTGCCAATGAGTCCGCCTTCATGGAAGCGGACGATGATGACGTGGTTGTATCCACAGCAGGCTATTGGCTCGCAACAAAGATCCTTACGGGTGAGAACGTCTATGACACGTCTAAGAACGGGGTCCTCCGATCCCTGCTTCCGCCCGAAGGTGAGGATTTCGTAGAAGCTGCCGAGGGGGATTTTCGGAGGGTTGCGGAGGCCCTCCCTCTCGGGGTGGATGGGGAAGACGACTCTCTTCTCCGTGCAGCAAGTATGACCCCTATCTTCCACCTATTCAATGTTTCATCACAAGTCGGCACTATCCCAGGGGAAATCGCTCAGGAGTGGGCATGGGGTGCCGGTACTTTTGGGGAACGTACCAAGAAAGGTTTTGAATTGGGGATGTCGAAGGGTGACATCTGGGGCGACCGTTTGGAAACGGACTTCCTCGGGCCGATGACTATCGCCCTTGTGTCCCCGGATGCGTTCATGGGACTGGGGCCCGTAGTCAAGGGTGCTGCGAAGGGTGTTCGTGCTGCGAGGGCAATACCTTTCGTGAATGCTGTGTCGCGAGATATCGCTGGAGTGGCATCTCTCAAGAAAACGGTAGACGGTCTTATCGCCAGCGGGGGCGAGTTCGCCCTCGAGAGCCTGAGCAAGCTCCCCGTCAACAGTTCCCTCCGCCTCCAGTTGGATGAAGCCTTGCGTGGGATTGTGGGAGCGGCGGACAACGCAGACGCCAAGGCAGTTTCAAACATAATCCAGAGAAACTCGGAAAGGGCGGACGAGGCCGAGGACGCCCTTCTGAAACTCGTAACAGATTCCAGGAAGGGGGTAGATCCCGCTGTCAACGTCAACCCTACTGCGTGGCAGCGCCGCGCGGATATCATCAACGTCAAGCCTCTTGATGCTAAAACCTCTGGATCTGGCACCAAGGGCATCCCTGCCATGGACCCTAATGCCGCAGCGCGGGACTCTCTGAAGGTCCCCCTTCCGGGGTCCGCGGTCAGGGCTGCAGCCAGGGATATCCCCACGTATAAAACCCCTCTCCCCCCTGAGCGTATGCCCGCGAAGGTTGAGGGACTGTCGGGAGGATACCTGCCACCGAGCCCACTTCGGCAGGCTGCTGCGGACATCTCTGCTCGTAGCGTCCCTCCGGCGGCTCTCCCTGCCGCGCCTGTGGCTGTCGCTTCCAGGAGCTTCCCTGCTGTGGCCAAGGTCATCGACTACAGCGTGTGGACTAACAAAGAACTCCGTGCCGAACTGGTCCGCAGGGGACGCCCCGACCCCTCTAAAGCTAAAAAGGCCGACCGGATTGGGATGCTAAGGAATCACGATGCGTCTGTTGCGGCGGCAGCCGAGGTTGAGGCACTAAAGAAGGGACTACCTTCCCGCGTAGGTGGGGAAGTTGCTGGAGGGGTACGTCCTGCCACTGCAGCACAGCTTATCGCCAATCGCAGGGCGCGTTTTGGTAAGGCCCCGGAAGCCCTACCCTCTGCAGCTTCCAGGGATGTACGCGCTGCTCGGCTCACTGACGTGCGCGGAAGCACAATTACCCCGGACGCCGTAAGGACCCAGCGGTCAAAGCTGTTGGGAGACAAGGTCCTCCTTCCCCAAAAACCAATTCCTAACAGGCTTGCTTCGGTTAAGAAGTCTCCCGGGGTCATATCCAGTAACGCGGTTATCGGCAAGGCTGCGAAGACTCCGGGTCTCCCCGACCCTTTGATGGGACCTATGCGCCCTAAGGGTGTTGTAAAGACAAAGCCGTTCACTGCAGATGTCAAGAGCGTCACCCAGCCCGCTGCGGGTCCATCCCTCAGGGGGAAGGCTCCCGTGGGTGTACGGCTGGAGGACCTCCCTACCGAGGTCGCCACGAGGGTTACGGCCATCTACCAACGCCAAGCCAAAACACAAGGAGGGTGGGTCAACGCAACTTCTAAGGATCGTAAACTGGTGGAGATGGGGCTGGCGGAAGTAAGCCCAACGTCTGGGAAGCTCGCACTGACTGAGAAGGGCCTTGCGGCTGTTGACGGGGGGAACCCTACACTCGTTAAGGGGGGATCGGTCCTAAGGGGCCCAGGACCCAGTACACGAGGTCCTGGAGGCGAGTACAAGCCTCTCTTCCAATCTATCCCTAAGGGCCGCCGGGGGGCGGGTGGGGAGCTTGCAAGGGATGCTGCTGCGGTACTCGAAGCCAAGAGCCTCCAGCACAAGGCATTTAGCATCCGCATGGCATCCGAGGTGCTAAACGATACCCTCGGGCGGATGGGCAGGGTGGGCACCCTGGCGCTCGAAAAAACTAAGACCGTAGGGAAACCTACTATTGGTCGTGCAGGTGCAGCCTTAGGGGGCGATGTGGCCCTTGACCCCGGAGCCCTCAGGGGGGCACGGGATGAAGTAAAGATGGCCACCAAGAACCTCCTCAAGGTGATGGAGAAAGTTAACGCGAAACCTGCTGCGACGAGAGCCGCATCCCAGCGCCTTAACAGTGCCTTGCTTGAACTTACTCGACGAGGGCACATAGGGTCGAAGAAGCTACTCACGAAGCTCAGTCGGGATCTGCGTACCGCGTCAAAGGTGGCCGAGGGGGACTTAAAAACCCTGGTGAAGGCCGCGGCTGATGAGGGTCTCATATCCGCCCGGGCCGCAGAAGCCCAAGTTGAAGGGCTGAAGAAGAGTGTAGCCGCGCTCAAAGGTAAGTCAGGTGTTGGCACAGCGTTGCTGTCCACGCACCAAAAAGCCGAGGTTTCCGCGCTTCTCGAAACCACGATCGCGAGTCTTGAAAGGGCGAAAGTGACCCTGAGTGCGGGAAGAGCCGGAGGTCCCCCTAAGATGGTGTTGCCCACGGACTTCGCAGGATTTGAGGCAATGGAGCAGGTGGCCAAGGAGTCGTTCATCAAGTCTCTGGGCCCTGATGCGGTCAATGCGGTGAAGGCGATGCCTGGAGTGATCGCAGCCAAAGAATCAGGTCTCACATGGTCCCCTGTCCTGGCGTCACAGGTGCTGAAAGTTGCAGCGGAGGTCTCAGGGCGTTCTGCGTTTTCCGCGTGGGGGATGGCTTCGTATATCTCCCATACCCAGGGTGCCAACATGGGGGGAATGTCATGGGGGTACAGGGCAGGGATCTGGTCTGAGAAGTTCTGGCCGATGCTCCGTACTTCGGGAATGCGTCGAGCTTTCCAACTTGTGGCGAGCGAAGACACCTACAACTCTGGTCGCCTTGGACAGGGCTTCTACGAGATGGGAACCACTGAAATAAGTGGGATAGCTCACGAGATGACTCGGGGAGGGCGTACACCTGAGGAGATGGTCCATACCTTTGGGCAATGGTTCGACGCACCCCCCGAGGCCGCAGTAGGTATATACGGCAAGGCAGGAGGGGAGAGTGTTCTTGAGGAAGCATTCCGTTTCCTAAGGATCATGGGTGACGCCGAGATGAAGAAATCCACATCCTTCCAGGGCATAGCCCATGCCTTCCTCGGTTCTGGCAAACGTACCAAGGAAACTTCCGACATCTTAAAGAGCACCCTTGCTAAGATGGTAGAGGAGTCTGCGGACAACCCAATCACGTACAGAGGGATGGTCGATAGGATGAGTGCGAGCGCCGGGTCGTCGGGGGCGAATATGCTTGTAGACATCCACGCACATCAACACTTGGCCGCGGGGCTAATAAACGCGTCTTCCGGGCAGCGGATGGTGGAAGACATCATTATGGCACAGATGGGCTCGGGCGCTAAGACCATGGAAGCCGCGGTCCAACTGTCTCGGAACTCTGGTAGTGACACCTTCGGGCGTGCCGCGGAGGTCCGGGTACTCCTTCAGAAAATGGGGGTGTCCCCGGAGAACTTCCGCGCGCCCGAGAGGGGTATTAGTGGCGGCGGAGCGCCTTGGGACCTTGTCATGATGGCCGACAGCAAGAGAGGTATGCAGGCCGTGGTACCACGGCCACTGCTGGATGTCCTGGCTGCGGATATGGATAACCTCGTCAAGGCAACAGACGCATCCAAGCCAGTAGTGTCGGGGCCTTCGCTGAAGAGGCTGTCCGCGCAGTACAGTGCCCATATTACCCTCATGCGCAGGGGCATGACGGCAGGTCTCGCGATACTAAAGCCCGGGTACTTCGTCAAGAACCTACACGGCAGTCATGTTGCGGGTATTTCCAGTGCGGGGGCCGTGAAAGCGATGGAAGGGAATGTAGCTATCGGCAGGGCGTTTGAGAAGTTCGGATCTGGTATCCGAGGGCGGGTTGACGAAGCGTTGCCCTCGGTTGACAGGGCTCTTGGCACAAACTTCGAGCACTCTTTCCTCAACTCAGGTATCCCCGCGATTGACGCCAGGATTGCGGAGCATGTGATGCTTGCCAAGGCTTCAGGCCAGAAGCACGCTTCGATGATCCCTTCCGTCGCCTTGGGGCCGCTGAACCCTTTAATCCGGGGCATCCTCGACGACGCAGTTATCCCTCCCAACCACCTGTTCCGCGTAGGCACGGGAGAGATAGTTATGAAGAAAGACCTTATCCGCGAGATGATTAAGCAGGGAGTATTTGAGTCCAAGGCATCTACTTTCCTTATTGCCCGTCCGACGCTTAGCAATACAGTCCGCAACTCGAGAATAGGTCGTGCGATAGAGAAGGTATCTCGTTCGGACTGGACAAACATATGGGCCAGGGCCATGGATACAATCGAGACCGAGCAGCGTATCGGTATGTACCTCAACTCACGGCTCCGTAACACGTTCACGGACGCAGAGGCCGGGAGGCTCGTCAGGGAAGCATACTTCGACTGGAAGTACCCCCCTGTGATGATTGCGGAAAGGGTCCTCGGGAGCGTCCCCGTCCTAATGTTCGGGTCCATGTGGCGTAACGCCATATCCCACTCTCTCGCCGTGTTCGCGGATGGGTCCAAGACACGTCGGTTGATGTCCCTGTATAAAGCTCAGGAGCTTGCCGCAGGGGGTCTCAGTAATGTGGACAAAGAGGACCGCAGGGACCCTTGGTGGAATAAGACCCAGTCCTTCATCCACCGCAAGCCAAATGATGCGGAGGTTGAGGATAGCCTCAAGACGTTAGGTGTGACGACAGACCAGATCGCCTACGCGCTACCCGAGTTCATCGAATTGGGCCTGATGGCTACGGCCATAAACACCATAATGATGACAGCGGCCACCTTGCAGACAGGTTTCAGAGAGCCCATCACCCATGACAACTTCGACTCGTACTTCAAGTACATGACGACGACATCATCTCAGTTTATCGACCCCTATCTGACTCTCCTGATGCAGGGCTTCAATGGGGGAGGGGACCCCCGCTACGGGGGGGAGTACGCAGGTCCTGTCAAGGCCACCCCCAACGAGAAGGCTATTATTGATGCACTTGAGAGCCTGGATATCGCCGAAAAGACGGGGTTCTCCCTTGCCCGTATGCTTAAAGCCAAGACTAAGGAGACTGCTGTTGAGGGAGGGGAGAAGATGACCATCTCCCAAACCCCCGCGCGAATCTACCGATTGCTGCCGCCCCTTGTACGACTGAATAACATCATCGGTGCGGGGGTCCGGGAGGAGTGGGGGGACGATTCCGCAGACTACTTCGTAGAGACAATGGCCCGGGAGTTCGGCATGACGGGAACCCCTATCTCCAGTGATGCGGACCAAGTCACTATGACAAAATCTCGAATGAGTAACATATCGAAGAGGGTCGAGTAATGAGGCACTTCAACATGAACACAGACCGCTTGTGGGGGGCCTTCAAGGTCCTTCGCCGGCCCCGCGCAACATGCCCCCGGGGCGTCCTCCACTGGGCGTCAGGGGGCCCTGACGCCATCCTGGGGATGGATACCGACCCCTGGCTTGACCTCCTCATAGATGTGAACTCTCCAAGGGGCACGGGGTACTCCGCTGTCGTGGCGGAGGGGGTCCTGTACCGGGCACAGGATTGGAACCGCGTCACCCAGCATTGCGGAGGGTCCGATTGGACCAACACGTCGTCCTATGGGGTAAGCATCCTGTACCCGGGGCCCAGCCGGAGGCCTCGCAACATCCCCGGAGAGACCTTAGAGCCCCATACATCCCTTGGGAAGGCATGGTACCCACCCATCCACGAAGACGATATTTTACATGCCGCGTGGGCTTTTCGCCTGATTCGGGGAGATTCGGGGCTGGAGGAGGTCAAAGGGCACTGGGAAATCAACGGGAAGAAGAACGACCCCCGCCCAATAGACATGGACTACTTCAGGAGATTGGTGTTTGACGATAATTACTGGGCCTCAGAGATTAACAAGTAAATCCTCATCGGCTTATCGGCATATCGAGATATCCCCTAAGCCCCCGGAATCACGTCATTCCGGCACTGGCACGCGGCTTGCATTCGCGCGTCCGCGGAACTCTCTACCCTGGATAGGATTGGAGAACAGACAACTACTATTAAAAGAGTAAAGAAAGAAGAGGCTGCGCGCGTCTATGCCGGTGCAGGCATTCTGTCAAGGGGGCTTAGACTACTTTGACCCCCACGCAAATAAACCTTGCCTACATCCCCCCTCCGGGTTAGACCGGAGTAACACCCTCCCGGAGTTTCTTCTCAATGGCCCTTCCCGTTACCGTCCTTCGCCGCAACAGCGGCACAAACCTTGTTGGGCGGAAGACCTCCTCCAGCAAGACCTATGGCCGTGCCGAGCAAGTGGCCGTCCAAGCATCTGCTGCCCTGGATTCCAGTGTGGCACCCATCGTGGCCCCCTCTGGGTTCACAGGGTCTACCCTCGTTGTCGGAGCCGCTGTCGTGGCGGCGGAAGGCAAGATGGTTCTCCTGAGCGGGAAGGTTGGGCTTAACAAGTTTGGAGTTGCCACCCCCTGGGCCATTGTAGAAACGGACACCTCGGGCAAGGCCCATGGTGATAAAATCTACATGGACAACACTACCGCCGGGGTACTTAGCTACGCCAACACCAGCGGTGTGCAAGTGGGCTACGTCCTGGGCGACGCTGCAACCAAGGGATACTTGTACCTCGAGCCTGGACGCTACTAAGATGTCCCAGTTCATCACCCGCAAGGAAACATTCACGTTCACCGAGGCCGACTATACAGCCGGAGCTTGGTCAACTCTGAAGTTATCCTCCGCGCTGGGGAAGGCGGGGAACATCCACCGCGTCGTTCTCATGCAGTCCGCTTTGAACGCTGCCGGGGCCGGTGCCACAGGCGGTGCCATGGATACAAGGGTGGTGAACGGGTACTACAGTACATCGACGGTGGGCAATACTGTCCCTGCCCGGGATGTGTCCTTCGAGGACCTCGCGTCCACGATGGCCCCCAGCGACCTTGTAGCATCCGCGGACATCAACGTAGCGGGAACCGCCTTCGGGGCCTTATACTGCGCCACGCAACGCCGTCAGGCACGCGCAGGAACATACATCGAAAAGGAGGATAAGGAAGTCATTGGAGTGGCAATCAAGCCCGCATCCGGGGTGGATGGTACGATTACTGTCACTGTGTATGCTTACGTGAACTCGTAATGGCCCAGTCTATCCCAGACCTGACAGGTAGTCTTCTCGGGGCATCTGGCGGCGGCGGCGGCGGGGGAGGGTTGACTTGGGTCAAGCTCCTGCTCACCAACTTTTCGGATGCACGGGACGCGGGGTCGGTATTGACAGCAGCCGCCACCCAAGACGGCGACGGCCTGATCACTTGGCCATGCCGTGCGCCGAATACCTACGGCGACCTTCGAGAATGCGCGAGCAAGACCATGCCGATCGCCAACCTCGCCACGATCGTCGGGCTGGCCGACGCCAGCACTTTGGTCAATGGGGAGAATGTTATTCACGTTCGGATCACCTGCAACATCACTCAGAAGAACGTCGGCGTGATGGCCGCCTATCTGGACCGCCCCGCCACGAATCAGGCGGGCACCTATGGCGTGGGCGTTGGGTGCTTTCGCAACACGAGCAGCACTAACCCGAAGCTGGTTGGCGCACTGATCCACGAAAGCTCAACCATAACGAACGGCTCTGGAGCAGCTCTGCTGACACGGAACCCCTACTGCACCGGAGTTCTCCAGCACCCCATCGTTGGCGGCACCAATCATTACGGAGGGCACGTAGCAATCTGGGAGTTCGATGACCCTGCCTACGTCAAAGAGGGCGGCATCTCCTACACTCGCGAGATTGCCCAGCCTTTAGATTTAGTGCATTTCGGGATTGCAGCTTGGTTTAAGGCATCTGGAGGAGTCGCTTCAACCATGACGAGTACGATAGAGGTGGCCGTCCAATCGAGCGCGGAATGGTCCCAGGTGGCGACGTGACATCTCGCCGTAAGACAGTGTCCATCTCCGAGTCCGTGTCCAAAAGAATGGACGAAGCTGCTGCTCGAAAGCGCACCGCTCCCGCCAAGGGGAAGGCCAAGGTCAAGACGACTGCCGACGGTAGGAAGGTCAGCTACGGCCAAGAGGGGAAGGCCAAAGACGGCGGCCCTCGCGTGAAGCCGAGCACGAAGAAGGGTGACGCTTACTGCGCTCGGAGCGCAGGACAGATGAAGAAGCACCCAAAGTCCGCTGCTAACCCCAACTCCCCTCTCCGTCTCAGTCGAAAGAGGTGGAGGTGTGAGGGCGAGAAGTCTAAATGACTGAAGGAAGTGGATTATGAGTATGGATAAGGTTGAAGCACGCGTTAAAAAGCTCGTGGCTCGTCTGGAGGGGTCGAAGATCCAAGCCGACGAGCTTCCTGTAATCGTTGACGCCGCATGGGATATCGTGGAAGTTGTCGTGGCGTCGTCCCTCGACAAGCGCCTGACCTTCTTTGAGGTTCGGAAGATTTGGGACAAGGTGTCCATTCTCAGGGCTGTCGTAGCAGCCGCAAGAAAGAACTAACAGTACGGGGTTGTACGTACCACACCCTTGCCTCGGTGTCCCGGACGTGTTAGGAAGAGAAGATGTTTAAGAACCCAGATACCTGCTACATCTCCTTGTGTGACGCCTTCACTCGCGGCACAACCCCCGCATTCGGAGACTGGGAACTGGATGTTCGCTTCCACGGTAAAGAGACTGGGGGCCTCGCAGGCGTATACGTCAGCGATTCTCGGAAGGAAAGAGTT
>ENA-OSJC01000625-OSJC01000625.1-marine-metagenome-genome-assembly--contig:-NODE-625-length-33172-cov-4.538299_pt1 | contig 33172 bp, 50 predicted proteins | sample MGYA00237885_ERZ534234 | MGnify/ENA primary metagenome ERZ534234 (study PRJEB26413, sample SAMN06343907) | marine metagenome | isolation source: coastal waters | place: Atlantic Ocean: West Antarctic... | reverse complement strand
GTAGATATTGGTCATACCCTCAATCCATATTACATCACTAAGTGTTATTTGCCCACTTTGTAGTGCGGTTTCAAGTCTCTGTACCATGAGCTCTTTTTCGTAGACATCTGGATGATTGTTGAAGTATATTCCCAAGTTCCTAAAGCTGACATCTTTCGATAGTTTAAAGAACTCCATTGAGTTACTACCCAAAGCTTTTTGATAACCCATGATCGTACCATCCTCGGCTGCATCTTGGATTCTCATCATTAATGATCTACACAGCTTCTCTGTTACTTTTTTCTCTGAATTTATTAAATATTGAATAGCATTGTTTGTGCTTTGTTGAGCCATTTGTCCAACGGATTTAAGCATCCTAGCATTAGGTGTGGAGCCATCAGTTATTTCGTTAAATCCCGTGATGTCACGAAGCAATTGCATCTCCTGTTGTATGATACCGAAGTATCTATCAGCTTCATCTTTGATACCGTTATCTAACTCTCTAATTGGAATATCCCCAGCCACTTCTCCATCATCATCCACCTTGCGATACATTAGATTACCGCTAAAGGCATACATGGCTAGGTTGTCCTTAAAGGGTACTTTCTGTCCTCCAATGGTAACATCATTCATCGCATTAGCCTCAATCAAAATACCCTTTGGCTTTGCTCTTGCTATTACGTTTTGTAGTTTAAACCAGGCTATGTGTAAAGCTTTATCAATAGAGATTACTTGATCACCAAATGCAAATGTTTTGTTCTCGTATAATTTAGGAGCGACAACATGATAATTGAGATGTCCTTTCTTTATATCATTAGCATCTCGCTTCATATTGCTTACTAGCTTGGCTCCAAAGTAATAATCAGTATCAAGCACCCATCTACATTCATAGACAAGATCGTAGTTGGCATTTATGATTTTCTTATTTTTATTACCTCTAGTCTTATGACCAAAAACCGTTTTACCATCCTCTTTTTTAATAGACTCATAAGGTATTTCAGAGTGAGAAATGAACTGCATTACACCAACGTGCTTCATTATGTTATTGTCTTGTACAGCTCTTTCGGATCTAGTATGGTTATATCTCTTTTTAGATGTACCAGATTGAGCCATTGCAACAAACTCAGCACTATCATACTCTTCAGGACTTGAGAAGTTTTTAATTTGTCCAATAGACATCTCCTCAATATGCCCAGCCATAGTGATGTCATTATGAAATGGATCATTGGTGGGATCGCAGAAAAAGTCCTCATACCTGACATACTTGGGTTTTATCTCACCATCAAAATCTATATCATCAAAAACGATTCCAGCACCATGAGTAATAAGATCATCTATAACTTGACTTCTTATCTCATCATATTTGTTGTCTTTGAGGATTAGATTTAGAGCACTCTCGCACTCGTATGCAGCTTGATGTTTATATCCAAACTTCATATGTAGCTCTGCCTCCTCTAATGTCTGTGGATCTTCTTTTGATAAGCCTACCTCCCCAGGGGATACACCAGATTCAGCAAGTTCTGCTGCCATAATGAGTTTTGATTGCAACTCAGCATAATACATCTCCTTATCATCTTGAGCTGCTGGGTCTATCGCTTGGACATCTAAATCATATCCAGCTTTTTCGACAATCGAATGGATCATCTTAAATACTTTTGATACAATAGGTAGTGGTGACCAATCTATTCTCATTTGACTGGCATCACCGTTCGCTAGTTCTTTTGGTACTAATATCTTCTTGAATTGATTTGTGTCTGGTCTTCCAAGCATATGAAGTGTTCGCTCCACTGCTTTATGTCTATCATTATAAAAAGCCTTAGATGTACTAGTGTATACATCCCAGAATTTTCTTACTTGACTTACTATCCAATCCTTTTTCTTCTTATCTGAGAAGGAAACATCATGCGAGTCATTAATGTACGATTGATTCATATTTATATCATTGATATGTCACTAAAATCAAAGTCATTATGGTTCTCTTCGGACTCTTCATTTACTGCAATCTTTTTAGTTCTCTTTAATCTATAAGCAGCCACTATTGCCCAACCTGCGCTCATTGTAGCATCATTCTTTGTACTGTTCTGGATATCAAAATCCAGTAAATCATTGAGCAGTCTAGGGAATACAATCTTCTCTGTATTGTTCTCTATGTAACTAGCAAACGCACTAGCTAACTGCTCTTTTGAGGCAACACCTGCTGCGATACCTCGTTGTGTCTTTCTTCCTCCCTTTGGTCTAATCAACCAAGGACTGTATCCTCTTCTATCAAAGTAGTTTAGAAAACCACTCTTGTTATTTTCTACAAGCACCTTTGCTCCAAAGAAGTAAGCTGCCATTAAGCAATCCTCGTAAAAGTCATCAGGATCATCGGGTCTGGCGAGGTATTCAAATAAGAATGTTTCGCTCAAATCACTGTCCAATCCATCGAACTTGTGAAAGCCATAACAGCCTCCCATACTCATTCTCTTTTGATCTACAATGTCTACCGTTTTATGATCAAATGGATCTACTCCAATAACTACATTATTGTTTAGTGGCTTCTTCTTTTCATCACCCTCAACATGGTTCCAGTCTTGGCTTAAATCCACGTTTTTATGCATTAAGAACCGACCATTTTTGCTTGGAACAAAATTAACTAGGGTATCTTGTACATCATCCTCCCACACAAAATCACCTTGGGTGTACATTGGATTTAAAAGAAATGACATTACAGATAACTGCTCATTTAGTCTAAGTACATTAAAGGGACATAGATCAGCATCTCTATAGAATGCCTCCTCAATAGTCCAAGGAAATTTTCTAATGTAACTAGCTAGTTGTCTTGGATTGCCTGCTAGAGAATCTCGTATTTGCTGTTGGTATGATTTAGCTTTATGCCTATCGCAATGTCCATAACCATCAATAAAGTCCTCATCATTATCATAGGCTGGAGTAAATAATCTGCATAATCCTGACTTAGTTCTGTTTAGACTCTTGTCTCTTTCTTCCCAGCCACTCCCCATCCAAAGCTCTTGTGCTGGAATCGATCCTCCTTCTTCTACGGTGCTTGTAAATAGAGCTTTTCCAATTATGCTTTTAGAGCCTAATGACATAGTAGGCTTGACAATACTCCATCCCTCGACAATATTTGCTTTAGGGTCTCGAACATCAATTTTTGCAAATTCATCTCGAACATATCTTATAAGCTTTTGAGAATCGTAGGCTAGGTTATCGCTAGATTTAAACGTGACATCTGAGTTAAGTTCTTTTGCCCCTTTAGTAAGCTTTTGAGCACTAGCTGGGAATCTAAATCCTAGAGTAGATTGTATCTTTTTATAATCGTATACTGGTTGGAAGAAGTCAGGTAAGTATTTAAAGCTACCAATTAGCTTAACAAAGAATGACTTAGCATCATCTCTAGTCTTACTTTGTATTCCACTTTGCACATTGTACATCCTACTAGGAGGATCAAAGGCTGCTAGTGCTGCTCTTGCTGTTTTTCCACTTCTTCTTCTAGTACATTCGATTAGACCATAGCTATCAGGGTTTTCGACACACCACTGCCAATGCAACCAAGTCCGTCTATCGCTATCCCTGTAGTGTGGATAGCCTATGTCAATCTTCCACCAATTAAGATACATATAATGGAGTCCTGTAATGTAGGTTGGAACACCTTTACACATAAACCAAACTCCACTTCTTCTTTTAAACCATTCTTCATTCCTGTAGCCCTCTAGCTTTGGATCAAAATATAGCTTGTCGTATTTCTGCTTTTCCTTTTCTAATTCTCTTTCGATATCATAGTCAAAGCCAGGAGAGTGCCTAAACCATTTTTGTTCATTAGATGTATTTCTGTTTTTGAATATAGGAACTTTTACCCATTCCTTTTCAATGTATTCATAAACCATACCCACTGGAGGGACATTTACTTTAACTTCATAAACTAATTCTGTTTTCCCTTCTTCGTGTTTAATAAACATTACCTAGTGTTGCTATGTCTTCTGGGAAACTACCTTTTCTTGTTTTTGTAGCTAAATCAACAGCTAAATCATCTCCTTGAAATAATTCTAATTCGTGTTTTTTTATCCTACCTAATGTTTCTTCTGCTAATTCTAGCATCTGTGATTTTATCTTCTGACCTTCTAGGTATGCTTTGTCGTTTGAAAACTCTTTGAATTGTTTTGATACATCGCTGATTAGCTTCCACAAGTGTTCTATGTTAGACCAATACAATCCATATATTACGTTGTTTTGATGTTTAATGAAACTAATCATCGCTAGTCTTGAAGCCTTATTTGATAGGACATAGAACTCTTCAGCCTTGTCTTTGTGGGATTTAATAGTTAGATCTAATCCAGATAATTCAACACAGATTCTTTTTCTTTCCTCTATGTCTGGAAAGTATCTTCTTAGTTCAGACCCTTTATCGTATAAGTAGAGAATATATCGTATTAAAAAAGGTCTATACTTATTTGAGTAATCCCATATTGCTTGACCTAAAGCCTCAAAGAGAATACCACTCCTTATTTCTATATCTAATTCAGTATCGCTTAAATCAAAAGGATTTAAAATCATCCCCTCAAATTGTTCCTTTTTAAATATCCTTTCCATATTCGGCTATATCCACTTTATATTTTTCATCAATGCCCAAGAGGTCTATCATTTCGTGACAGGCTTTAGTGTTTAAAATATAATAGTCAGTACCCCTATCTTTTACTCGACAGAAATCAGGTCTTGTATCATATATTTTGCATTCGTTATTATCGTTTAAGTGGATACAAGCTCCGTCACCTCGATCAGGCATTACCCCCATAATCGCTGCCAACTTGCAACAAGCTCCACATTTACTACACTTAAACTTCAAAAGATCTAGCGTTTACATCCTTCTGTAACTCAATAACATTAAGCTTCATATGCAACTCCATTAACCTAAGTTTAAGCGTATCCAAATCACTGTCGTTGTATATGGTATACCGCTGTGGTAGAGTATTAAAATCAATATCAAAACTCTCTGGTGATTCTTTTGGTAGGTGTGGATTATATAATTCTACTATATGATCGAATACCTTGTCTTCAATACACTTTTGGATTTCTCTATTGCTTCTCATTCCACAATAGATATCCGCTTCCTTCATTATCTCTTTAGCCAACCTAGCAGGGTCCTCCTTATTGAATAAACAGATATTGTTAAACCACTCTTCACGATGATTAACCCTGTCTTTAAAGCACTCATTAAAGTCTTTGTATCCATATTTATCTTTAAGCTTATCGTATAAGAATATCTCCGCTGCTGCCTTGGATGAGTCTTTAAACTGAAAACCTCTTTCTCGCTTTAATATTTTGGCTGCTTCTGTTTTGCCATGCCGGGCATGACCTATTATTAGTAGTTTCATTCTTCTATATCATCATAATAATCCAACTCTTGCCATCCACACTTGGAACACACTACTATTTCCCATTCATCATCCACTTGATTATATTCATTAAGGTCAGCTTCCATAGGGTCTGTTGTAATTATCTTTATAGCTCCTATATTCTTACAATGATTGCAATACATATTATCTAATACGCTTTTGGGTATATTTAGACTAGTATCAGGCATCTTTCTCTGATTCTATAATCATTTCTAACTCTTTAGCAAATTCTAGTAATCCATCTCCAGACTTCTCGTTAGTGATTATTCTAAATATTCTACTAACTTTTAATCTTTCTAGATCAATTACATCAAGTGGTCTAATGGCTGTATTAACGTATATAGTACCTAGTTGACATGAATCTTTAGTACAAGCCATTTCAAATAACAATACCTCTATTGCAGTAAACTCCGCAGTCTCTGAGGAAAAAAATGCATCCTCACCGTTCTCTAATACAAGTAGCACTGTATTGACACCTTTATCTTTACAGAGCTTCTCCATCATTCTTAGTCTACCTGAATCTTTTGTTATCATAATTTCCAATTAATTGTTTTGTTTTCACAGCATTCTTCACAGAAATCTCTTTCTGAGTTGATTTTACTATCAGTTATTAGCATATTTAAGGATTTGCACTCTGGACAAAACCATCTAACCTCAAACATTTTTTTGTTTACGGTTCCTAAGACTATATCTTTTAATTCATCATCCATACATTCCAATTATATCTTGATCCTCTATTAAATAATATGTATTATTCTCAACCTCTATTTCAATGTTGAAATCGTCTAACATCAGACACCTAACATTTAGTTTATCAGCTTTACTAGAGTGTTTTACCACCAACGTCTTTGCTATAGGTTTGGGAAACATATCTGTTATGATATTGGTGATTGGAGACATTTCAGCCATTACCTTTTTACCATCTAATTCTATCTCTGAAACATTCTTATCGTAGACCTTATTTCCAAGGCTAAATCCTGGAGACATAATGATATTATCGCACTGTACTTTTAAGAAGATTCTCCTTGCTGGAATAAAGAATAAGTTATCCTCTAGTTGCTTTGCCTTATCAAGAACACAGTTATAATGAAAGTAAACCTTATCTCCTATCTTGTAGAAGTCTTCAATACCCTCAGAGGACCATACCACTTCACCGTCAGGAAGAATGTCATCTCTATACTTTCTAGGTAGGGAAACTACTTCACCAAAAATTCTGGTGTGATGAGTGGGTCTTAGATCCGTTCTAATCTTTAAATCAATAACTCTATTCTTAATCTCATCACTAAATATTTTATCAACCCGAACTGCTAAGTAGTTGTATGGAGAGCTGTTTTTCATGCTTTAAATATAACAAATATCATGTTAATATGTTACACAAATTGTACTATATTGTATCTATTCCCAAAGGTTTTCTAAGTAATAAGTGTTCAATCCTTTACTTGCTTTTGATACTCCATTTATTAGATGTTTAAATGAAGATTCTAGTTCACTAAGACAATCATAACTAATAACACCATGCTCTGTTTCTTTATGTAATAAGCAAATACAATCCGATACAAGGTCTGCTGCAATATCTGCTTCTTCAGACAATAGTAGATACAAAGCTTTTTGAAATCCATTTATTCTCCATCTTCTGTACTCCGCTACTTGATTGAGGTAATGAGATCTAATCTCTTCTATTACCTGTAGTAAGTCCTCTAAATGAAAAAGAAACTCATGGTACTTCTCTTGTTGATCGCAAAGTATTGTTGTTGTTAAAAAGGCTTCATAAATGTCACTTAGACTGGAATTATAATAGTAGAAAGGATCTTTAAAGTTCTTGTAGTTATTCTCTTCAATAGAGGTTATCGCTTCAAATAAGTAAGGTTCCATGGTGTAAAGTAAGGTTAGTTATGGTAAGTATTATAATATACGAATAAACTGTATAGGAGTACTTTTTAGTTTTTGCACCACATATAGGGTATGTATATGTAAAGTGTTTATCTATGTTGTTCTTTATTTGTATTTCTTGTTCCCCTCTTTTCTATTAATTATATAGGGTAATTAGTTTTAGATGAAGTGCAGAACATTTCTATTACCACCTAGGTGAGTACTTCATCTTCTACTGAGTAACCTTTATAGGGTATTAGTTTTAGATAACCTATATAGGGTAATTAGTTTTAGATGAAGTGCAGAACATTTCTATTACCACCTAGATGAGTACTTCATCTTCTACTGAGTAATATTTACTATTTTTTCTTTTGTTTAGCGTATGTACTATTACCCCAACCTCTTAAAGAAAGAAAATAGAGGAAAGAAAAAGGGGAAAAAGAAAAAAGAAAAAGAAAGAAAAATCCCCAAAAAAGAAATAATCCATGCTCACATACAGAGCATTTATCTGATCCAAGCACTGGAGTTGAGTGTGCAAGTTTGGCCTTAGAGGAATGGCAGGTCCTGTAATATTCCCCAATACTTATAGGACACCTCTTACAAGTACTAGGGAATTATATCATCAGAAAATGATACTTGTAAAGATATACAAGATGAATTAATTAACAAGTGATTTCAATAAAAACATTCTAAATAATCAATTGTTGATGTTTTAATGAATTGATATAGTACACAAATCTGCTTATATTTGTTCTATGAAAAACAATAAAGTTAATTTTAGTCCTATAGGAGATAAGGTACTAGTAGAGGTGCACCCATTTGAAACTCAGGTTAATGGTATATATAGAGTTGACCACCTTCAGCAAAATAATAAAGGGACAGTTGTTGCTTCTAATAATTCTTCACTATTATATGTGGATGATATCGTTGTATATGACCCATCTGGTGGAGTTGCCGTTGAAATAGACGGTACTGAGTATAGATTACTGAAGGTTGATGAGGTTTATGGTATAGTCGATTCTGAAGGTAAATGATTTATTGTTAAAACATTATACTTTAAATTATAAGAATTACATAAAGGCACTATCAGCGACTATTATTTTTGTGAATCTCATAAAAAAAAAGTTTCTGCAATCGATTTCGGAAATAAATGCCTACCTTCAGTATGAAGAGTTAAATGTAAAACATAAATAATTTATTAATATGGATATTGGATCAACTAACACGAATAATTGCGCTCACGCTTTGGCTTTGACTGAACGATGCAGAAAATTATTACTAAAAATAAATGAGGATTATGTTTCTCAAGTAGATCCAATTCCAGAGATAGATAATCTTCCTACTTTAATTAAAAACTCATTGCCATCGCGTAGTGACAAGAGGGAAGCTAAAGCACTTTTTGATGAGCTTCTGGAGTATGACAAGCTTGTTTTATATTTTTATGATAAGGCAGATCCAGAATTAACATTGCAAGAAACTTTTGATAATGTATAACAACCCTCCTATTATGGCATGACATCGTGCTTTTAGACACAATGTCTTAGAATAGATGTGTTTTAATTTAGAATCCCTTTAATCAGGGATTTTTTTATGCCCAAGAAAGGGGGGGTTCCGCTTTTGTTTTTGTAAAAATATGTAGAGTCAAGAGCCTGGGGTTATCTGTCGTTTGGTCGCGCGCGCCAATCCGCGGATCGCGCAGGGTTAATCGGGTGGGGTTCAATATTGGGTTTCAAATGGGTTTTTAGGTGCTTTCTGTTACTGTGAGGGGTTAAAAGTGCATTTAATTGCACTAAATCCAATAAAAGCAATTTTAAAACAAAATATTAACGCGCAAAACACCAGACCAAGCAGCGGTTAATTTTTTCATCTGTTCGGATCTGTCCTATAGTTTTATTTGTTAACCTTCTGGATTCTTCATCCATCCGCCGCGCCGCCATTTATACCAAATAAAATTTATCTGGTCTTAGCCCCCCTATATATTTGCACTTTACTTCATCTTTGGGCAAGCTGCAAACCTAACTTTTTCAAGGTCTTTTGAGGTCATTTTTACCCTTATTTTTATTTATTTTAATAGTACTTCATTTGGTCTTTATTTGACATTTCGAGAACTATTTTAAACTATTTTCACTTTATTTTTTCTCATGCCTTATATAGGAAGAAATGCCACAAAGCTGCCTAATCACTAAATTTATTTTACGTAATAATTAGGAATTTAAATTTCCTTTGTATAATGTTGTAGAACGATAACGACAATGAGCCACCGCAAACGAGCGGTAGTGTATACCGTATTTAAATTGATAATTACGCCCTACATATGGAGGGTGATATAGACAGGATAGTTATGTCCAGTCGCATCAGAGCAGGAAAAGCGTAAATGGCCAGTGATAGCAAATTTTAGCAAAATTTACCCACTGATCGCCGATAAAACCACATCTAAAAAATAACTAAATATGTCGATCCTTTAAGATGGGCATAAAAGCAAAAAGGTGAAAATATAGATGTATAAACAACACCCTAAAAATAGAAAGCTGATAGGCTGATCTACGAGCATTCGCGATGTTATTTAGGGTCTATAAATTCAACTTAAACTATATAAAAATGAGTTATTTAACCTATTACGAAAATATAATCTGGGAAGGAATTAATTTGACTGATTATGACGAAAAAAGCGATTTATTAGAAATTAGTAAACAAAATGAAATTGGCCTCGTTTACGAAGCTTTTGAGGAGGAATTTTGGCATCCTTACAATAAAAAAAGGTATAAAAATCATATTCAAGGTTTCGCCAATTATCTTATGGGATTGCCTAGCTGTTTAAATTTCCCCTTTTACAACTATGATATATTAGAAGCTGCTAAAAAAAGTAAAGAGTTTGATTTGTCCACTGAGGAAGACCAAGATAAATTTCTTGAGGATTATTTTGAGAATTTAGCACTAGCATTTTTTAATCTTTATGAATTCCCTGAAGTAATCAAGTTAAAAAAGTACATAAATTAATAATTATAAACTATAAAAAAAATGAGATACCCTATTAAAATACAAGATGTATTAAAAAATGACATTCTTTTTAAAACATTAACGAGTAAAAAAGAGTTTTTCAAAGAGGATTATTGCCGACATAATCGCAAATATTATGCTTCAGATTATGCCGATATCTCAGATGGTACCTATTTTAAGAAAGATAGAATTGTCTTCGTTGAATACGATGAAACCTATGAAAGAAATGGCATTCTTAAATGCGCTGAATATTCAAAATTACCTCTAAATTATTAATTAACTTAAACAATAAAATTATGGTAAACATTTCAAAAAAAAATATAGAAATATTAAAGATGTTAAATGGGCATGAAATTCAATCTATTAATTATGAGGGTATAGTATATATATCTGGAAAAAACAATAGTCTTTCTGTTAATCAAGATGGAATAATAATTGACTATTTAAATACTAATAAAAAGATTTCAAACCTTTGGAAAGAATATATGTTTAGTGAGGGACAATATTATTAATTAACATAAATAAGCGGTATAGTACATAAGCATTAACATAAACATAAAAGAAATAATGAGCAAAAATAGAATTTCATTTAAAATAGGTGACACCTTGCAGGTTTTTAGATTAGGCACAACCACCAATAATAAAATATCTGAAAAAAACGAGGTCATCATACAATCTTACACATATAGTAAAGATCAATTTGAATACGTAGCAAAAAATCAACGTGAAAAGAAACCCAATTCAAGAAATGACTTTTTCATGTTAGACTCATCTAATTGTTTAGATTGCCCATTTAGCGCAAACACAAGCGGAAAAGTAGGCCTATGTTATACCCACAAAATAACTCAATTCAAGGGGTTTTTGTCTTCTTTAAAAAGCATAGCAAATGAATTCAAATCATGGGATAATATTTTAAATTATAACAATGATCATCTGGATAAAATAGTGAAATTGAGCCGATCTAGATATGTACGTTTTGGATCATATGGTGAACCTTCAAAACATCCTATTAATTTAATAGATGCTATTACGTCAGTAAGTAACGGTTATACAGGCTATACCCATCAATATAAAAAAGTTAGTGAGTTTTCTAAATATTTTATGGCATCAGTTCATAACGACATTGAAGCCAACAAAGCACAAAACGAGTACGGCTATAGGTCATTTATAAGCTATGACGGTAAGTTAACCACAAAGGCAGTTCAATGCCCAGCATCAAAAGAGAACGATTATAAAAGTAATTGCAGTAAATGCGGCCTATGTAGTGGTGTAATGGGTAAGGGTAACAAGGATGTAAAAATATCTATGCATTAAACTATAAAAAAGTACATAAATTAATAATTATTAACAACTTAAATAAATAAAAATGAAAATATCAGCAAAGGAAGTATTTAGCAATAATCATGAATGGATTGTTACAGAAGTATTATCGAGTCTTTGGGACAATCGCAAAATAAGGATAAGAGCAAAGAGAAAATATGGGCGAAGTAGTGACAACTTTTATTGTGATTGGATTACACCAAAGTATGCCGACCAACTTGCAAGAGAATATTATCAAAAACCTATTCTCGATTTTAAATGTGCTATAAGAAGGTGATCTTATACTTAATAGTATTCGCATTAATTGGGGTCTTAGAGACCGCAAGTCGAATCGAAGAAAAGCAAAATAGTAACTATTATAAAAAAAAATAAAGGTTATGGATACACGTATAGGACAAAAGTTTGAATTGCCCTCCTCATATAGAAATAATTTTATTTATGAGATAGTAGGTGAAACAGAAAATAAAGATTTTTGGATAATAAGAAATACCTCATATCCAAAGTATGATGATAGAGGTAAAGAGAGATGGTATTCCAAATGGGAAATAGAGGAAAAAATAGAAAACAAATATTTTAATAAATTATGAGTAGTATAGTACATAACCCATGCATTATTAGATGTGGCATTTCAAGTGCGACATGGGTCAATTATAATAATTTTTTAACTTAAATAAATAAAATGAGTGATATAACTAAAAATGAAAAGGTGTTTGAATTGTTGGAAGAGACAGAGACAAATTGGAGCGCAAAAAAAATAGAACTAATTGGTTTTAACAAGGATGACCGACCAATGGCTACAGATTCGTTTGGCATCTTTAAAAGTTCAAATGATCAATGGCTCGGGACGGTTGGCAAACAATATGTAGCGATGCAAAATGCTGAGTTGGCCGAAGTTATTATTGGTTTACAAGATGTTTTTGGCGGTGAAGTTAGAGGTGGGTCAATGCAAGATGGTAAGCGTATTTACTACCAAAATACACTACCAGATGAGTTCATTGCAAGGGATACCTTGAAAAGACAAATAACTTGTCTTAACAGCCACAATGGGTCATCCTCTATTGGGTTTGGAAGTACTAATACGGTGGTTTCATGTAGCAACACATTTTACAAGGCGATGAAGGATTTATCAAGGTTCAGACACACCTTGAATGCTAGTGATAGATTAAAGGCAGCAGTGATTGATTACAAAAAAGCTTTAATGTGCGATGAGGAGTTAATGGTTGATTTCAAGCGAATGAGTGAGGTGAAATTGTCCCCTTCCATTGTAAATACGGTAATTGAAAATTTATTCAAGATTGACAAAAGAGATTCTGTAGATTTCTCAACTCGCAAAAAGAATCAGATCCTAAATTTTCAAAAAGCATCTGAGCGTGAGATCTCAGAAAAGGGTGAAAACCTATGGGGCCTATTTAATGCGGTGACCTATTTCACCAATCATATGGAAGTGACATCAAAAACTGATGAACACGTAATGATTGGCGGTGGCTATAAGAAAAACTTAATGGCTTATTGTGTATTGGCGAACTACGCGGAGGACAAAAAGAAGTTGGTTCATAGTCTAGCGTAATGGTAATGTATGGAGCAAATGTAGGATGCGTTAGGGGTTCGATTCCCCTCCATACATCAATGAAAATGAATGGTTAAAATAAATAAACTAAAAATGAGAAAAGTAAAATTAGAATTAGTGAAATCTAGGAAAGCTATGGAGGCTCAAGGTTATGCTAAGATAGAAAGTAATGAGGCGCATGGCTTTGATGAAGCCAGGTATGTGCTAGTTCTGAAGGATGACTATGTACTGTATTGTGAACGTACTTGCACCTATCCGACAATGACAATTAGAGATGCTATTGACACCTACAATGGTGGCATAATACTAGAAGAGGAGGTGAGCCATGTATGATAAAAGTGGAAGAGTGAAACTCGCTGAGTTACTAATCAGAAAATATCCTAAAATACTTAAAAAACTCGAAAATGAACTCAGTGAGAAATTTGAAATTTACTGGAATCAACATCAAATATTGGATATTCCGAATGAAATAGAAAAGAATAAATCTGACATAGCAACATATATGTCTTGTATTAAAAAGATGAGAGAAAAAAAAGAAAAATCTATGGAAGAATGTATGTCTAGTGTTAAGAAAATAACAGAAGAAAATGAAAAATTAATGGAAGAATGGTTGACAAAGTACGAATTAATAAAAAATCAAATTGTCGGATTTGAGAATGACCTACCAAAATATGAACTCCCCATTAAAGGAGTTAAGACTAATTCTGAAATTATGAAAATTATAAAGAAGAATAAGCCAAACATAAAGGAGGTGAGCCATGTCTAAGTATACGATACTCGAAGAGGGAGATATGGGTTCAAGTTATGACGATTCAACACCTGATTTTGATACCATTAAAGAGGCAAAGAAGGAGATATCAAGTATCTACAAGGAGATCGATGGTATTACATTAAAAGTGGTAGAGATCAAATATAATAACGATAAAAATCTTGAAATATACAACCTTGATGGGACTCTAAATAAATGGGCGTCTCAAACAAATTTTAAACTTAAACTATAGAAACAATGAATTTGATGGATAACAAACACGAGATTGGAAATATTGTGTACTTGAAAACAGACATAGATCAATATCAAAGAATTATCACTGGACTTTACATTAGACCATGTAACGTTATTACCTATGGACTAACGCAAGGTACAGATGAGTCTTGGCACTATGATTTTGAGATCACGGTTGAAAAGCTTTATCTGCAAGACGGTTAAGTAAAGAAGAAGAACACGACCACTAAATGAATTTAAATAAATAAAACAATGAATAAATTAACAATAACAGATGGTCTTGATGAGATGATCCTGACCTACCAAGGAATGACATACATATTAGAATTGAAGGAGTCTGATCTAGATGATCATTGGTTCACAAGAAAGAATCCGAAGGGGGTTGAATTCGACATCAATATATGGTGCGTGACAGATACCTCAAAAGATGGTTGGATTACACATAAGTCAGATATTTTCTGTAGGGTTTATCAGATAAAGATAGATGATGATGGATGGTGCGTGATAGATACCTCTAAGTGGGAGAGTATAAAAATAGTGAGAAAGGAGGTATTAACCCATGCCTAAGAAAGAAAAGAAATGCATACAATGCGGTGGAATACATACTAAGCATAAGTTCTGTTCAGATCCTTGTCGAAAGCAGTATCATCTTGATGCAAAATCTGTTAATAGCGATGTAAGTTCAAATAATATAACTTCTATAATATATGGTATTCGCACTGGAGTTCAATCTGATCAAGGCTATGGCTTTGTGTTCTCCTCTGAGGTAGGTGATTGGGTCGTGGGACAAAAGTTAAAACGTCTTAAAAAACAAAGAACAAAGAACAACCAAACCAAGCAAAATATAGTAAACGAAAATCAATTAACAATTAAATAAAGTAAAATGAAGCAAAATACAGTAAACCCAGTCAAGGAAAGAAGAAAGCTATGGCTTGAGGCATCTAGTGAGTTGGTAAAAAAGAGATCTACTCTCACTAAAGTGAAAATAACATTGAATAAGCTAAACTACGAAGAGGATATCTATACAGACGAACTGAAATTGATACGTAGACATTTAAGTGAACCTTTGGCAGATAAGATTATATCCTTAGTAGTAAACAATGACTACTTAAAAAATAGAAAATAGAAATACCACAATTGTGAGAGATAGGCTAAATAGAAAAAATCAATATAACATTACAGGCCGTTCCCTCCGTTTTTTTTTCATCCAATTTAACGTATTAGTACATAAACATAACATTATTTACTTATGGCAAACCCAAATGATTTACCCACACCAGTTAAGCTTCCTATTGAAAAAATAAAGGAACTAAGATCACAAGAAAAGTTAAGCTCAAATGAGCTGCTTATGCTCAAGATTAAGAGCGGCATCAACTTATGGTATTTGCTCACTGGGGAGGGAGATACATACACTCCGAGAGGAAATAGTCAAGTCTACATTAGACGATCTAAATCAATTAAACAATTATAATTATGAATAATAAAATAAAGAATAAAGTAGAAAATATACTCCGCAAGTATCCCGAAAGTAGGGATGCCGACACCGACCTATTAGCTAGGTATAGGTGGTATGAGTTAATAGATATGGGCATTCCATATGATACAGTCAAAATGATTTGCGAACTCTATCTGAAGAGTCTTACTCCTGCTGATACAATCACTAGGGCCAGACGGAAGTTGCAACAGATTGACGAAAGTCTTCGTGGAAATTCGTATGAAAAAAGGAAGGTATTAGAGAAAGAATATAGACACGAAATTGTAAAAGTATGAGGAGGATAGATGAGAAATCAGTTGGGCTAGGCTTGCTGATTCATGGTGAGATAAAGAGATTTTGTAAGGAAAATAAACTCAATATCAAGGATGCTATTGAGCAAGCTTTAATAAATTATTTAACGGAAAAAATAAAGAAAAGATGATAGAATTTATAAGAAATATTTTTGGTTCAGAGTTAACAACTCAAGAATTATTTGAAAAGCACGAACATAAATTTCATAATAATTTCAGACAACGAGTGGGTAAGGATAGCGATGGCTACTACGTAATTGATCAATTAAAGGATAGGTGCAGAAAGAAGTTAGAGCGACAGTTCATTCTTTATAAAATTGCTGAAGATGAGTCTGTATTATAAAGCAAAAAATGTTTTAGATTTGAGGATGAGAAACACAGAGTATAACGGATATTTCTTTAACGAAGATGGTCAGGTTTTTAATGAAAAAGGTCTTCTCTTGAGGCCACATTTAGAAAATAGTATACTGAAGACTATTCAAAAAAAAAAGCGTATTGTTCTCAAAGATGTCATCGCTAAATTATTCATTCCAAACCCTATGAATCACAAGTTCACTCAAACCATTGATGGAGATCCTACGAATGTTTCCAAGGATAACATCGAGTGGGTAGCTTATCCTAAAAAGACAAAGCATAAGAGTGGGTTTGGACTTAGCCACTATAAAAGTAAACTCACCAGAGAAAAAGTAATTTTAATTAAAAAATTATTAAACGAAGGAGAAGTTACTCAAAAGGAGATCGCTAAGAGAGTTGGGTGTACTCAATCAAGGGTTACATACATCAAACAAGGAGTCCTATACTCGGATATAACGTAAAACGTGGAAGTTCTTCTACTCTCTAGTATAATTAGCAATAAAAAGCTATATTAGAGCCTATTAAGGAGGTATAATATTTAGTGTTTTTTTTAAACTAAAAAATTATAAAACATAAAAATGGACTAAATACACAAAATATCTCCTTATAATTAATAATTTATCACAGTAAGTGTATTATATTGGCGTAATAATGTAAATAATACACGTAAAAAGTGTTACAATTTGTTACCGTTACCGCTTTTGTTACTGTATTTCACAACTTAAAAATTAGATAATGATAAGGAACAATATGAATATAAGAGTGACTTTTTACTTAAAGTCAACTTCAAAGAATAATAAAAGAATGGCAATATATGCCAGTATCGGATTTAAGGGAAAACGTAAACAAATCGCTACTGGTTTGTTTTGCGATGATCCTGAAAACGATTGGGAACGAGGAGGATTAAAAGGAAAACATCAGAGAGATAATCAATCTAAATTGTCTAACATGGCAATGGAAATTGAAGCTTACGATGCTCACCAATTTGTAGATGTAGATCAAGTCATTGATAAGTATTATGGCGCAGAAACAGAGAGTTATTGTACTACCATCTTAGAGGCTTTAGACTATGCTTACAAGTCTCAAGATAATTTGGTTACAAGAACTACCAAAAAACACATTACAATAATGAATCACTTTAAGGATTTCATTAAATCTAACCCAAAAGTTTACTCTAATTTTTCTATTATAAAAGGCCATAATAGACAGATGTTCAAAAAGCATAGTAAAGATTTTAAAAAATATCTAATGTTGCAAACGAACGTAAAACAGAATTCAACAGTATTTGAATATTTTAGTGGAATAAAGTCTTTGTTTAATAAATTCAAAGAAGATCATAATGATATGATTCCAGATATTATTAATAATCCTTTTGTTGGAATCGTTAAAGCTGAGTCGCAAGAAGAAAGAAAAAAGAAAGCATTAGAGAGGGCAATTCCTTGGAGTTTCATTGAAAGAATTGAAAAAGTAAGGCATGAAGATCCTGTTGAAGAAAAATGGAGATTGTTAGCTTTGATTCAATCTTATACTGGCCTGTCATGGATTGAATTTGGGAAAGAAGATGTTTTTGATATTAAAACCATGATAGGTGGATCCGCTCTCATAAATAGAAGAGTGAAACAGAAAAAAGAGTATATAGTTTTTTTAAGTAAAAATGTTGTGAATCTAATTAGAGATATTGGCGAGCTACCTTTTAAGCCTTATGTTTTTGATTTAAATTATAAAGATATCGAATGTTCTAGAAATTATCATAGTTACAATAGCTATCTAAAAAAACTAGCTAAGGAAATTGAATTTGAGGATGGTAATTTAACATCACACAAATTCAGACATTCCTTTGGGATGCAGGCTATTAATGTCTGGAAGATACCGCTTCACATTGTTGCCAAAATGATGGGAGATAAGATTGAAACAGTTGTACAAAATTACGCTGATTTAAATAGAGATAATATAATACTAGAGCAGAAGAATTGCATGGAAGCTTATGTTGAAATGACAGCTTAATGTATTATATTTGGCAGTAAAGTACTTTTTTTGTAGAAAATAAGAAGATAATTGCATTATTAACTTTATTAATTGTACTTTACTGCTATAATAATATAATATTAACTTAAATAATAATGGACACCACCAATATTAATTCAGAAATTTTACCAAAAAGATTAAATTCGGGGCAGTTTGAGCCTAATCTAAGATTCATACAAGTCTTAGATGAGTTATCTACTAACACACGTATTATTAGCAAAATGCTAAAAACAAGCGTGAGTGGTATTAACGTTTATACTTCTAAGGACAGGCCAAAAAAACTCACGCTAGATTTTGTAAGAAGACTAGAGACTGTAATGCCTTTCCTAAATATCGACTTCATAATGTATGGGGAAGATAAAAAAACAGGCAAGATGTTAGATTCATTCACTAGAAAGCTTACTGATGAAGAGTTAGATAGTTTTAAAGTTAAGTACGGACAGAAGTCTCCTACCAAGAAAGGTATTAACCAAGACCGTTGCGAGCGCATATACGCTATCAGAATGAGACGAGGAGATACTCAGCTTTCTTTTTCAGAATCACTAGGGTGTGAGAGGCATATTGTTGCCTCCATAGAGGGGGCTAGACAGAGTGCAACCTCTGATTTTCTAATTCTACTAAGAAGAAAACTAAATGTCGATATCTGGTGGGTTTTAACTGGAGAAGGCGAAATGTATATTCAATATGATGCTGGAGATAAGTCGGAAGTCTTTAAGCTAAGGAAGAAGGTAGATACCCTGGAAAAGATTATTGAGAAGTTCATCAACTAATTATATTTTTTACCAAATCTTAATCAATTGTATTTAGTTAATATGCTCATTTCGGGCTATATTCGCTATGTGTGATTAATACATAATATCAACATTATATCAATTATAACATGACAGATCACATCATACACATAATCATAAGGGCATTATATAAGAAAGACTTCAATGCAGTTAGAAAGATTATTGAAGTACTTGAGGAGAATAGTAATGAGGAAAGGAACTCAGAGTATAAAGAAGATACTCATCTGCGAGAGTAGAGATTGTATATTAAAGGATAATAAATGGTTTAATAAATTATCCGTTTTTAAAATCCTAACAATAAAATATTACCCTAAAATTTATCACAAACACATATTAAAGAATATTTTAAAAAAGAATCTTGAGGTTAGGCGAATTATAAATTGGACCTCAATTATTGCTGAGTTGTATGATAAAGGATATTTAGAAGATGAAATATTTAAATCATAAAGATTACTCAACATTCACCGATGAAGACTCTGGAGAGGAAATTAAATTAATCCTCATGATCGGTGTTAGAAAACTCATAAAGTATGAGTTAATTAAATATAGCTTGAGCCTTGAGTCGGTAACACCAATGACCCTAAAGGGCAAAGAATCCTTACACGTAATAGTTAAATGCACGGCTTCTAACCTATCAGGTAGTCTGGAAACTTTTGCTTCAGCATCTCCACTGACAACAAACTCCAATTACATAATTGAAATGGCAGAGAAGAGAGCATTGGCTAGAAGTGTTTTAATGCTACTGGGAATTTATGATACCTATAAGGGAGCGGATGAATTTTCAGCAAAACCAAAGCCACCTTTTATTCCAAAAGGATAGTTGAAAAATCTTTTCAAGAAGATATGGCTTTCAAGACCCCACAAATGTGAGTGTTGTCACCAAGACTTAGGCGAAATACCCTCTGCTTATTTCTTTTCACATATACTAAGCAAGGGGGCTTATCCTTCTTATAAAAAACTAGAAGAAAACATTCTATTGATATGTCAAGATTGTCATTTTAAATGGGAATTTGGTAATCGCAACTCGATAAAATTTAGTCTAAAGAAAAGACTTTATGAGTTACTAAAACAGGCATATAATAAATAAAGTGTACTATATCATACTTAATAAACCGCTTTAGAATCTTTTATAATAATTAATTGCATATTCTTTGTGTTGTTTCTTTCATCACTTGTTATATTGCATACATGAAGAATAAAAGTATCGTCATAGGTGATTACACTTTAATACCCACAAGAGGACAATCTCGTAAGGATTGGCTTGAGGCTAGATCTCATTGTATTGGAGGAAGTGACGTTGGCGTTCTTTTTAATTTAAACGAGTGGTTCTCAAGCTGTCAGCTATTTTATGAAAAGCTAGGTAGGACTGAACCTAAAGATCTAAGTGAAAATGCTAGTGTACATTATGGCTCTGCGTATGAAGATGTGACTTTAAGAGATAGCCAGTTCTGTAATCCTAATGGTAAGGAAAACAATCACATTAAGAACTTTAATGATGGAAAAAAACTAGCGAGTCACGTACCATTCCCTTACATGATAAGTCACAATTCTTTTCCATACCTCTTAGCAAACGTTGATGGCCTTGGTTTTAAGGATAAGTCTATAACTGAGCAGGATGTAATAGATATGGTTGAAAAGGAAGGAAGAATTCCTAACCCAGATTATATCGTTGAAATTAAAACTCAAGATTCATATGTAAAGGATAAGTTTCAAGATGGTTTGAATCCCTCCTACGCTATGCAAGTAAAAACTTACTGCACCATATTCTTAGATCAAAATCCAGATATCTATGGGATGCTTTATACTTTTTGCTACGATAAAACATTAACTGCACATAATGTTCAGATAGATCAGAATGACATTGAGAATATTCTAACGGTGAGTAAAGAATTTCACAATCTATTAGGACAAGGCAAGGAGATAATAGATGAGGGTTATAAGAGTAATTTGAATGAGGATGAGATTGATCAAAACTTATCACAAATTCACCCAGAACCTAAGACCAGTGTCATCTCATACGGTAAGTTTTTAAGCGATAAGTTCCTTGCTAAGGAGTTTGTTATAAAGAATCGAACCATTAAAGGGAATGATGAAGACATTGAATTAGGTCTTAGATATCATAAAATAAATGCTGAAATAAAAGCCCTAACAAAGGAGAAGAATACAATAAGCAATCAATTTAAATCTAAGCTAGTTAAGGAAAGGTGTAAGGTTATTGACTGCTCTCCTAGAGGTAGAATTTCTTATGGAAAGAGATTAACGATTACAATCAAATAAATATATGCTTACAAAAGATCAAATATCATCTTATAAGAAATTAGACAATCCTCCTCAATCTTTGTACATGGCTTTAATAAAGCAAGTTCATGTCAATCCTAGTCACAAAGGAAGGACTTTCTCTGTCCCAGAGGGGGGATATAGCGCATTAGTTGTTTATTACTATTTTCTAAAAATGCTTGATTACACTGATGATCAAGCTATGGATGAAACCAATATGACTGATACAAAAATAACAATTGTACAAAAGCACCTAGATCACTTATTACGTGGTGGTCCCGAATACGATAGAGTAAATATTAAACTGCAACTAGTGGAAAATTACATGGTACATGAGCAGTTAAAAGAGCCTTACGAGGAGATAATAGATTAATTAAATAAATATAGATAAAATGAGCAATTTAGGAGGACTTTCGTTTGAAGACGGAAACAATGTGAAAACAATATATGTAAAGGCAAGGCCTGATGGTTTTATGGTTCAAAGAATAAAGGGAGATGAAAAGGAAGATGCCCTTGCTATGGATGACCATGAAAGGAAAAAGAATAGATACAGAGTTAGACCTTTAGAGATGGGTACAAATAAAGGTGATATAGTAGTTGAAAGGCTTTTTAAAGAAATCACAGATGTTCAACTAATAAAAGTTGAAGAGGCTGAGAATTTTGGATCTAGAACCGTGAAGTTACATTTTAATAACATGAAAGAAGGTAGTCCCAATGTGTGTGTGCAGATACTTTTACTCAACTCAAAAGGATCAGTAGACCAATATGCAACTTCATTGATAGATCGTGTTCCTAATATTGAAATTGGAAAGTTTATGAATTTAGAATCCTTTGCCTATATCAGTAAAAAAGGAAAAGATAGACACGGTTTTAATATTTTTCAAGATGGGGAACAGATAAAATCAGCTTTTTGGGATACCGAAACAAAAACATCAAAGGGCAATAAACCAGACTCAGTTAAAACAATCAAGCTGGGTAAAGAAAATTGGGATTTTTCTGATCAATCAGAATTTCTAATTGACATATTTAATAAGTTCTGTATTGATGTTGACAAGGCATTTGGAAACGAAGGTACTAAAAGTAAAGAAGCCAACCCTAAAGAGAATTCACAAGTGTCACAAGAAGCCGATACAGTGGATTTACCTTTCTAACAACCACATTTCTTTTTTTCTTTTTTTTAGTTTAGAGGGGGTTCACGCCCCCTTTTTTTACCCTTTGTTTTATGATTAGTAAAGAAAAAGTATCAGCATATATATCATCAAACTTCAATGTCATTGGAGTGAATGCCTTAAAAAAACCTAGCGAAGGTAGTTGGTCAAAACACATGAAGATCCTTAGAGAACCCAAAGAGATTGATTCTTGGGGGTTAGCCATCATATGTGGCGCGGTCAGCTCTGTTGAGGGTAAGGCATTAGAGTGTATCGATATAGATTTAAAACACGATTTAAGTAAAACGCTATATACTCGTTATAGAGGTAAAGTAAACAAGAGAGATCCTGATTTACTAGACAAACTAACCATTATTCGTACAGTGTCTAAGGGCTATCATTGGATATATAGATGCGAAAAAATACAAGGAAACAAAAAACTAGCCGTGAGAAATGCTGGTCCAAAAGAACCCCCAGGCGAAAAACCTGTGTTGATCGAAACGAGAGGCGAGAGAGGATATATTGTGTCTGAACCATCTCCAGGATATAAAAAAATTCAAGGCACGTATTCTAACCTTTCGACCATCTCTACAGAAGAACGTGAAATACTCATTAGTTGCGCTAGAGAGTTTAATGAAGTAACAGAAAAAATAGCAAAAACACCTAAATCTGATCTACGAAATACATTTAATGTTCCACAGCAGTCGGAAAACTTAACTAGTTGGGACCATTATGATAAAGAAGCATCTATTCCCGATATTCTAACAAAAGCTGGTTGGACTAAGACTGAGGAAAAAGGTGATCGAGAATATTATAAAAGACCTGGAGTAAGCACCTCTCAAAACAGCGGAAACTACAGTACTACTCACAATACTTTTACTTGTTTCTCCTCAAGTACGGTTCTAGATCCTGATCAATCATATCACCCATTCCCACTATATACAGCTCTAATGCACAATAATGACTTTAGAGCAAGTGCTAGGCAACTATACTCTGAGGGTTTTGGTAGCGCATCGTCAAAACAGAAAGAAAGTGGTGTTGAATATGCTAAAAACCGATACAGTGAAGAGTCACAAGTAGGAAAACAAGTAACGGAAGTTGATGTAAGTATGTTTTTGAGCGACTATGAAAGCGACTATGCTTATCTAAAATCAGTAAGGGCAGGGACGGTAGAAAAGGGTCTGTCTACAGGGTCTTTAAAAATTGATAAATTTCTTTTATTTAAACCTGCGAGTTTTGTCGTAGCTATCGGTCACACCAATGTGGGTAAGTCGTTAACCCTATTATGGTTGACTATGATCGCTGCTTTAAATCATGATTGGAAAATAATCGTTATTGCAAAAGAAAATGGTAGTCATGATTTCAAGTTAAAGCTTGCCGAATTCTACCTTCAGAAACCACTTCAGGAATCGACTATTGAGGAATTTGAAGAGGCATCCAAATGGATCTCCGATCATTACACATTTATAAAAGGAAGGGGTGGATATATCAGATCAATGACCGATGCCCTTAAACTCCTTTATAAGTTGACTGATGAGCAAAAATACAACTGTGTATTACTGGACCCATACTCAGGTTTTGATCAAGATAAACTTCCAGGTGAGTCTGCTCATGAAATGGATACTAGATTTAACTCTGAATTATTAGACTTTACTGAAAAAACCAAGGTTTCAGTAATACTTAGCGTTCACACAGTAACTTCAAGCAGACGAGAGAAAGATGAAAATGGCTACATGAAACGCCCCCATCTTGATTCTGGCAGTGGAGGGGCTACGTTCTCAAATAGACCTGATTCAGTATGGGTGATTCATAGAATTATTAACCACGATGATATGCGTGAACGATTCACCACTCAATTGTATGTCGATAAAGATAGGCAGCTAGAGCTTGGAGGTATGATTTCTCCTCAAGAAGAGCCAATAAAGCTGCTACTTAGGGATAAAAAATTCTTTGTTGATGGTACTGAAGATATTATTTACAATGTCAAGAATAAGAATAAAAATGATGATCATGGAAAAAATCTTACATTATATGATCAGGATATGCCTTTTTAGGAATATGTAGTCAATTAAGTACACAATCATTGTTATATTACCAAATAACTTATTATTTTTACTATATGATATATAACAATATCATCCATAAGAATTTCAAAGAAGAATACGCTTTCAATAAATATATTCAATCTAAAAAAGATTGTAACATCATGTGGTTTGACTATTGGCTAGACTGGTTAAATGAGAGAAATAAGGATCATGAAATTTTAGATTAGGAATTAGAATAAACATTATGATTAAAAAACGACCAAGAGGAAATCTAAAATCAAATTCAGGAAGCAAGGCAAGAGCTAAAGGGCATCGATATGAAAGGCAACTTCGTAAGGAGTTTATTGAATTGGGATTTACAGAATGCCAAACCACCAGATTCGCATCTAAGATGCTTGATGATGCTAAGGTTGATCTTTGGGGAACTGATCCGCTGTATGTACAAGCCAAGAATGTCGAGCGAAATTTTGATCCACAAGCCATTCTCGAATCGATGCCAAAGACAAAAACACACCACAACATCGTAATTCGAAAAAAGAAGAAGTTCAAAGATGTTGTGTGTATGGACAAATCAACTTTTTACAAGTTTATTGGAATGTTAAAATCTAATAAAAATTTATAATGAAAAAACCAAGAATAATAGTCTGGGATATAGAGACTAGCTTCATGCTCGTTAAGTCCTTTGGTTTATGGAATCAAAATCACAGCCATAAAAATATCGTTCAAGACTGGTATATCCTTTGTATATGTTGGAAGGTTTTAGGAAAGAAGAAGGTGAATACATTCGCTCTTGACTTCGATAATGGAATTACCAATGACTACGAATTAGTCAAAGCAATGCGTGAGGTCTTAGTAGGCTGTGATATACTAATTCATCATAATGGAAATGCGTTTGATTTAAAGAAATTCAATGCAAGACTAATATATCATGGATTTGATCCTATCCCTCCAATGATCTGTATTGACACACTAAAGGAGGTGAGAAAGATTGCCAAGTTTTCATCGAATCGTCTTGATTATCTCGGAACTCATTTGGGACTTGGATCAAAGCTAGAAACAGGGGGACACGGATTGTGGGATGGTGTTATGGAGGGAGACCCAAAAGCTCTGAAACTCATGATCCGCTACTGTATTCAAGATATTTTGCTACTTGAAAAAATTTATTACAAGCTCCGTGGATACATGAAGATTCATCCAAACGTGATTCGAAATAACGAATCTGAACATGGGATGCATGGAGTTCAATGCCCCAAGTGTGGTTCATGGAAAAATCATAAGACTATGGTAAGGAGAGCAGCATCAGGTAAGGTACACCAACAGTACAAGTGTTTGGGGGAGAATTGCTACTCATACTTTCAGTTACGAAAAGCTGATCCAAAAAATATAATAACAAAAATATAATGAAGAACTACGAAAGATTAAGTGAGATTAAACCCTCTGATAATGAATATGTGTTTCTTAAAAATACATCACATAGCAAACCAAATGAACTGCTTTATACTAACAATCAATTCATTGATTTCGACATGAAAAAATACGATGTTAAAGAGGATGCGTTTTGGAGGCCAGTAAATGCTATAAACCCTATTTCTCGACAACTTTGCAAGTTAATCTTGGAGTTAAATGAGTTACCATCGGGTTCTGAAATTGATGGCTATCAAAGTAACGAATATTTTACTACGTATAAAAGTAAAGGCAGAAACTATATGCACGTTCACAAGGGTAAAGATATTTCAACCAAATGGACCGAAGAACTAGATGATTGATGAACTTAAAAAAGCTGAAGAGCAACTACAGGAGGCTATAAAGAAAAGAAGTGATAGGTATAAGCTAATTCAAGACATGACCGTTTCGGCTATCGAAACTGAAGGGATAATGAAGGGAATCAAAATATTGACTTCACAAATAACTTCATTTCAAAGAAATGTCAATACGATAAAAAAACTTATGGGCTATCACCAAGACGAAATAAAGAAAACTGAACTAAAGAAAAAAACAATAATATGAGCTTTTCAATAAGATGCATTAAGGAAGTAGATAAGGTTAGGGGTACCGAAGAGTACATAATAGAGTGGCATACTGCTGATCGAGAACACAGATGTGCCATAAGATATACTGAAGAAGAAGCTATAAAGACCTATCAATACGTTGAAAGCATTCAAGGAAATACAGTAGAGAGAACAGAGTTGGATATGAATACTCTACTGGAAAGTCATTAGCTGTGTTGGCTAATATTTTAATTATGTATAATCAAAGGGCATAAAGGAATGTCCATCGTTTTATTTCGACAATGAGTTTTGGTCAAGAGCTTATTTATTTGTGTATTTAACTCCTGGATCGTGGTGATTTCAGGAGTTTTTTTTTAACTATAAATAAAAAATATTATGAGTGAGTTAATTGTATGGGTCTGTAAATGTGGAATTTTAAATAACATAAACAGCAAGGATTGTGCCGTGTGTAAGGAGAGTAAATCTGAGAGAATTAAAGTGTATTAGTTTTTACTAATATTATTAGTTTTTTCAATGTTTTTTTGTTATATTCATAGGACATCAAATAATAAACTTAAATAAAGAATGAGAGAAAATAAACACCAAATAAAAGATCACATATTGTGGATGTCCTTAGCAGATAAAATGATTCACATCTTGGATATTATAAAGTTAAGATATGATGGAATCATCAATGAGCAACAAGTCATTTATATGATAAAAAAAGAAATTGAGCTCCCTAGTATTGTAAAAACACTACTTAATTTTTTCGTTGTAGCACTAATGAAGACCCCTGATTTTCCAATAGATCATGTTATGAAATCTGCTAGAATACATAGAAAAGATCTATTAGATGATTATTTAGATCTTATTGATATTAAATCCTTAGACTTTACAACTAAAAAAACAACTGACATGACTAACACAATTGAAAGAAAAAACTTTAGTATATCCAAAGCACTACTTGGAAAGAATAAAATTGTAACCTTTACCCATAGTGGTGTGTCCTACACCTATGACCATGATGCTGTCTATGACAGATGTCGTGAAGATTTAAATGATCCTAAAAGATCGAACTCATTTCCTAAATACGGAACGTACACCACCTCTCATGGAGTACCAGTTTTTGTAACAGATAAGGCTTCTGATTTAATCAAAGCTGAGTAATATAAAAGGAAGTAAACCCCCTACTCGTAGCTTGTTCTCTCCCCAGAGCCAATGATCAAAATTCATGTTGCTAATGTAATTAATTTAAATCCTATATCGTCAAGACCCACAAGCTTCACACTCAGTATCATCAATAGAGCAACTTCCTCCTACGCATTCTAACTTAAGCCTATGTATCTCATCTTTAAGATCCATATCCATAAACATACTCCCAGTAAGTTGGGATTCTAACTCTACTATTTGCTCTTCTTTTGTCATCTATCTTTTATTGTTGGTTTTGGCCTAACTAAATTATTACTTCTAAAATTACTTTTTGGCATATAAAATAATGGATCTATTCTATTTTGTTCTGAATGGGTTTTCCTAAGATTACTAGTTGGAATGTACATCCTAGGGCATGGACCATAGACTTCATCCCATGAAATCATTAAAGTACCATTTACATCTCTTAAAACCACACAGTCCTGTTTGGGTAGCCTTTGGGTAGAATAGGTAGACTTCTGGTAAACTTCTGGTAGATACGTTGGATTGACAATCCTCATATTACAACTTAAAAAAATCAATAATAATATGTACCTCATTTTTTAAATAATCTCAATTTGTAATTGAATCCAAACACTTTATCAATGGGATTATAATTGACCCCAAATGATTTATTACGGTTCTGAAAATCAAGACCAATAGTTGGAGAACCCATCATATCTATGCCCAAGACAGCCCATATAGCCTTGTATTCCATCGATTGATACTCAGTGAGCGTATTGGTGATTGTCTTGGTTATAACCTCCTGAGGAGGGTAATTCTTAACGGCTCCAAAGTTGAACCCCTTGATCATTCCCTTGACATCTATATTGTAGAGTACTGTTACGGCACTGTCTACAAAGAACTCTCCGCTATAATTGGTAATTAATTCTCCTTCTTGATTTACAAATACTGTATCGTGAATGGGTTTACTTATGTAGCGCACCTTATCTAGAAATACCGTATCCGCTGGTTTCTCAATGAATAGCGTATCAGTGTGGCTTTCTGTAATTACAGTTGTAACGTATTCGTACTTCTTTTTAGTTGCTATAATCGTCATAATCCCAAGAGCTATTGCCATTAGGATGATGATGGTTGTTTTCTTCATAATGTTTGTAAGTAGTTGATAATCAGTAGGAACAAACCCCTACGTATATAAGACCTCTTTGTTCCTTTACTTTTTAACTGTCTTTATTATTTTCTTGAGGATATCAGAAATCAAAGAGCCTGAGAATCCAATGAGCCCACTAGCTCCTAGCGTATCCATTCCGTCTGGAATATCAAAGTATTCAGCAAGTAGATTCCTTGTGTTCTCTATGCCTATTATTAGGAGAAAAGCTGTCACAAAGAAGTGGGCAAGGACATTATCGTTGTGTTTTTCCCACCATTTTTTGCAAAATCCTCTGAATTTAATCTTGCCTTCACCCTGATCATCATCGTACTTGTCTTTCTCCGCACTATATTGCAGTATCCAAAACAAGAGGATGCCTACTACTGCTGCGATTATGTCGTATATGTTTATATCAATCATTTTTTTTCTTTTAGTTTTCTTCTTGTAATAATTTCATTTGCTAGTTTGTATCCGACCCAAACAATCGATAGGATTGTTAAGCAAAGCGTAGCATATTCATTCACATGAGAAATCATTGTATTGGTAACGATCATAGTGAACGCGAACACCCCAGCAGCTTGGTCGGATTTTAACATTTTATAGATCGTTAATGTTAAATAGTGTATATGAGTACTTATCTCCCCAGCCTAGCTTTTCTTGTTTATGACATACATACATGAATTTGTCAAAGTCTTTAGGGTCCTGTATCACCTGACACCCAGCTGAGTATTTACCAATTGCTTTTATTGCGGACCAGCGACTGGTTCGGTGGATGTTAGTCTTGAAATTACCAGTTATTTTTTTAGACAAGTCGATATCATATTGATCGTCTTTGTTTTCGTCCCTCACGTACTTCATGTTTGAGAATTGTTCTAATGCCTCGTAGGGATATAAAGAAGTACGGCCGTGAACCCCGATTTTGTATGCAAGTGGGTGTCTACCCTCAAGCATTATTAAAGTGCCATTCTTGTTCAACGGATTTCTCAACCAGTGAATTCCTGGATCTGTTGTGGCTTTAAATAAGTCTAACTGAAACGTACATAAGTCATCCTCATAGGCTATACCAACCCAGTCATTAAACGTATCTCGTTCTCCACCTAAGTCTCTGATTCCGAATATGTTAAGGTTAAAAACACCTTTAGAAAATAGATACTTTTTCTTCTTGTATAACTTCTTGATTTTGTCGTAGCTCAAATCCATATTGCAAAAATAAATTGGACTAGAGCAATACCTTTATGTCACAATAATTTGGTGAGGTTAGTAGTTGAAGTTTTTAGGTGTGTTTCTTGGCTTTTGCTTGGTCACATAGTCATTACGTGTTCTATATGATTTAACGTCTTTATAGAAAGGAATAAAACCCAATACTCCAAGAGATTCCATTACAGCTCTATCAGCTCTTTTAAATTTATCTTCAGAAGATATTTTTTTATCACTAAACAGGTCATTAACCGCAGTAGTTGTATTAAGTCCAGCCTTAAAAAAGGGTGCGTATGCGCCAGTGAATTTAGTAAGCATTACTCCTGCAAGTTTATTTTTTCTTGATAGGTCTTCACTAGTAACTGATTGATACATGAGGCCGTGCTTAAAGCTATCATACTCTTCGCCATTTCTTAATCCTTGTAAATAGTTTTCATTAAGATGTTCAACCGTAAGTGCTAAAGGAATTCTTCCTAAATTTCCCATACGCCTCCCTAGAGTAAGTGAAATAATTGATCCAAGTCCAGACCGAGCATACATTTCAGCAGTTTGTTCTTCTTGCTCTTTTTCATCCTCCTCTCCCAAAGCAGAGGATAATGCATTATTGAAAACACCTCTTGTTGCAGTTACGAGTGGTGTGTATAAAGCCATTCGCAACCCAACAGCGGCCATTAGTCTGGATCCCTTCGCTTGATTTACTAGTCCCTTTTTCATCATAATATTTATCGCAGTAGCAGCAGTTTCAAATTCATAAAGCATAAAACTTATCATTGCTTTATCAGCTCTCTTAGTTATACTTATGAATGCGTTATCAGAGGCTCTGTTTTTTAGCTTCAGAATTCCAAGTGCTTTGTTATTCGTTGTAGAAGACTGCTTTACTTCATTATCTGCGTGTGCAGTAGCTTTATCAATCCCTTCCTTAAACTTAGCCATGTACTCAGCATCATTTTCTGCAATTTTGTCAAAGTCCACTTTAGTCTTGGTTTGTCTTTTGAACTCAGCGGCATATGATCCAAACCATAGAGGTCTTGAAACCATCCTGTCTGGAGTTGAAAGTAAAAATCCAGATATAGTTTTAACAGCCGTTTTTAACTGAATATGATTTGCTATTTGCTTTGCTTTATTTGCAACGTCACTCCTTGCTTCTGACTTGCTACCACCATCTTGATCAAGGAAAGTGTTACCATCAGCAAACTTTCCACTCACTGATTTACCATAGTTTTTAGTTGTCTGATAACTGCCAGAATTATGCATCACATCTTTTCCCTTAACACCCATGTATAAGTCTGAGTATTTAGCAAGACCAACTGTATATTCTTCTGCATTTGCAGTCATTACATAAGCAAGGTTAGTCCCTAGTTCAGCAACTGCTCTTGGTGCTGAGGCTAATATAGAATAGTATCCAAGTTCTTCTAGTCCGTTAAGAATCCTACTACTAGAATTGTTTTGTTTATTTTCTCCTTCCTTAATAATCATAACTACTTCTGCAAAAGCATCCCTTAAAGCCTGAGCCTTTTCCCTCTCGTTTGTCCCTTTGAATTCTGCTGCTTTGTATTTATAATTTGCTCTTTTTAAAGCTCCATCAGCTATCTTCACTTCATTAGTAAGATGAAAATCTTTAAGAGTTGCTTTTGCTCCCAATTGCATTGATAGTATCGGATCTGGCATTAGGGGTTTAACTTGAGAATTTCTTTCTTTAGATGTCCCATCAGAGAAAGAGGAATTAATATTATCATCTAAACTAGGAGCATCTTCACCCTTCTTTTGCATTGCTTGGTGATGTACGTAGTTTTCAAAATGTTCTGGTCTATTACCTTGATTCATTGCACCATTAAACATTGTCTTCTCTGACAGATTATCGTTTACTTCTCTTATTATCGCTGCTACTTTCTTTTCTTTAGCAGTGAGTTCATTATACATTTGATCCGCTGTTTTTGAGGCATTATCTCCAAACTCCTCTACAAATAATTTTAAATCATTTTTACTCATTGAGGGTAGATTTTCTTGATCTACTCCATATTTAAAGATTTGAGCAATAGCATCCTGTGCTGAGAACACTTTTTTAGATCCTGGATTGCTCTCAAATTCACGTTGTAATCCATAAGCCCAAAGTCTGTACTTAGCTTTTACTATGGCATTATCATTTTTGTTATTATCGCTACTAAGAAGGTTTACCGCCTCGGTTGATTTCTCATTGATTTTTTCAGCTTCAGTTGTGTATCCAGAAAAAGCCCTTGCAAAAGATCCAAACACGTTATCAAATACTTTCTTATTCTTGGTATTGCCTATAGTTTGATCAATATTCTCTAATGCTCTTGATCTTATCCTTCTAAGAGTTGGGTTTACAATTGCATCTCTCCAACTACTTACATTAAAATTCCCAAAGAAGTCTCTTATTTTAGTAATAGTACTCTTCTTTCCTAGTCCATCAATGACATCGTTAACCTCTTTGCCTTTCTTTATTGCAGCAAGTTGATTCCTTAATTCTTTTCCGTTTGTAGGTAAAATATTACCTTTAATAGCCTTGATTGTTTTAACTAAATTTGATAAAGAAATGGAGGTCAACTCTTCTAGTAATGACTTGTCTTTACTTAATTCAAGTAACTCTTGAGCAGTCTCTCGTTCGTGCTTGTTGGCTATATCACTAGTTATTGATTTCCCATCTGATCGATACTTACTAGTTGTACTTATCGTTTTAATATCATCTGCTCTTTGCGCCTGATCTTCAGCTTCTTTTTCTGCTTGTGTTTGTGCTATTTCAGATTCGCTAGGAGCCTCCTTGGGATCAATAATGGTCTTGTAGTTCTTCATTAGAACAGCCTCCTCAGCAGTTATCTCTTTATCTTTTACCATAGCCGCAATAGTTTCACTAAACGATTTATCCCCTTGTGGGTTTAATTCGATATACTCGTCAAACTTTGCTCTCATATTGCCAGCTTCATTTTGCTCTGTATCTATAGCATTAAGAATTTCACTCGCCTCATTAGCTGCCTTGGAAATTTCTCCTACATCCAAGACTGTTGACCTCTCACTAAACCTCTTGTTTAATTTTAGGTAACTATCTAATAAATCAACTGGAATAAGATTTACATCTACCGAAAATAGAGCTTTGAATATCTCAAATGAATTAGGTAA
>ENA-OSJC01000618-OSJC01000618.1-marine-metagenome-genome-assembly--contig:-NODE-618-length-33380-cov-8.657749_pt1 | contig 33380 bp, 31 predicted proteins | sample MGYA00237885_ERZ534234 | MGnify/ENA primary metagenome ERZ534234 (study PRJEB26413, sample SAMN06343907) | marine metagenome | isolation source: coastal waters | place: Atlantic Ocean: West Antarctic... | reverse complement strand
TGGAAGCGCAGTAATGCGTGTAGCTGACCAGTACTAATAGCTCAATTGGCTTGATTTATGCACTGAAAAAAATTTTTGGATAAGGATAATTAGATTATAAAAAAAATATACATCAACCATACAGGTTATATATTTACATTGATTATGAAAGTTTTAGTTACAGGAGCAGCTGGATTTATTGGGTCGCATCTTTGTGAGGCACTATTAAAGAAAGGCTATAAAGTTAATGCGTTAGTCAGATATAATTCTAGACAAAATAAAGGATGGCTAGAAAATTTTTCAAATAAAAATCTAGAAGTAATTTATGGCGATATTACTGATTTTGACTCTGTTTTAAGTGCTATAACAGATTGTGATTATGTTTTTAATTTAGCAGCAAGTATTTCAGTCCCTTACTCTTTTAAAAATCCACAAACTTTTATTGACACTAATATTCTAGGAGCCTTAAATGTATTTAGAGCATCCTCATTAAGTAAAAAAAAAATAAAAAAGATAATACAAATATCCTCAAGTGAAGTTTATGGAAATAATTTAGTTAAAGATAAAAATATTTTAACTGAAGAAACAATTACTGTCTCGGAGTCACCGTATGCCGCTACAAAAATTGCTTCAGATAATTTGGCTATATCAATGCATAAAGCTACTGGCCTTCCTATTGTGGTCGCAAGGCCGTTTAATACTTTTGGTCCAAGACAATCTCTTAGAGCAGTAATTCCTACACTTATTACTCAGTTTATATCGTTAAATAATAAAAATAATTTTGTTAAAATTGGAAATTTAAAAACAAGCAGAGATTTTGTTTATATTGATGACACTGTTGCTGGTTTAATTAGTTTATTGAAAAAATCATGTAAACCAGGGGAGGTATACAATATTTGCACTGGAAAATCATTTTCAATTAAAAGCATTATTAGTAATTTAGTTTATATTACAAAAAAAAATCCAAAAATTTTAGTTTCAAAAAAAAGACTAAGGTCAGCAGATGTATTTGACTTAAGAGGTTCTAATAAAAAATTATTTAAAAGTAACAATTGGTCTCCAAAATATAAAAATATAGATGGATTTAAAAAAGCTTTAAATGAAACTTATGATTGGTTTAAAGAAGATAAAAATCTTAAAAAATATACAAATATAAAATATTATAATATTTAGTGAGCAGGTTAAACTTCATAAAGATCAGCAACAGAAAAATTGGAAAAAATTTTAGACCTCTAGTTATATTTGAACTAGGAATTAATCATAATGGAAGTTTAAAACTAGCAAAAAAAATAGTTGATGATGCTATTAAAGCTGGTGCTGAGGTAATAAAACATCAAACCCACATACCCGAAGATGAAATGAGCTTAGAGGCAAAAAAAATTGTACCCATCAATGCAAATAAAAATATTTATGATTTAATTGAAGACTGCTCATTAAATGAATCAGAAGAGCTGAAACTTAAAAAATATATTGAGAAAAAAGGAGCAATTTTTTTAAGCACACCTTTTTCAAGAAAAGCTGTAGATAGGCTTGTAAAATTTAAAGTTAAAGCTTTTAAAATAGGAAGTGGTGAGTGTAATAATTATCCATTAGTTGACTATATAGCCTCATTTCAAAAGCCTATTATAATTAGTACTGGAATGAATGATATTAATTCCATAAAAAAAGCCATAAAAATTTTAAAAAAGAGAAAAGTTCAATATGCTATTCTTCATACAACGAACTTATACCCCACTAAGCACAATCAAGTTCGCCTAAATGCTTTGACAGAACTGCAAAAAATATTTCCTAATACAGTAATAGGTTTATCAGATCATACTGGAGATAATTATACCTCTTATGCTGCAATTGCTATGGGGGCATCAATAATAGAAAAACACTTTATTGATAATAGCTCAAGAAAAGGTCCTGATATTTCTGCATCAGTTAACACGAAGCAAATGATAGAATTAATTAAAGGCGTAGATTTAATTCATAAAGCAATCCCAGGAGGAATAAAACCCATCTCGAGAGAAAAAAAGACTGCAAATTTTGCATTCGCCTCTGTTGTTGCTAACAAAGATCTTGAAAAGGGAACTATTTTAAATAGAAATAATATTTGGGTAAGAAGACCAGGAAATGGAGATTTTAGAGCTGAGGAATATTATTCATTAATAGGAAAAAAAGTAAAATTTAAAGTAAAAAAAAACACACAAATTAAAAAATTGCATTTTAATTAAAATTTAGTCTAATGAAAAAAATAAACATAATTTTTTTTTCTGCTAATAGAGCGGAATATGGGCTTATTTATCCTTTTTTAAAAGTTTTTTTAAAACATAAAACGTTTAATGTTGAACTTGTTGTGGCTGGCTCTCATTTTTCAAAAAAATTTGGATTATCAATTCAAGAAATTAAAAAAGATAAGTTAAAATATACGAAAATTAATTTACCATTAACTACAAACACTTTAAGCAATACAGCAGATTATTTTTGTAAATTGCAAAAACAAGTTAACTTCTTTTTAAAAAAAAGAAAAACAGATATAGTTTTTTTATCAAGTGATAGATTTGAAACATTTGCATTTGCAATCTCCTCATATTTAAGAAAAATACCAATTATACATTATGAAGGTGGAGATATAACAGAGGGTGGTGCGTTAGATGACAATATAAGACACGCTATTACAAAAATTTCAAATATACACTTAACTTCAAATAAAGACTCCTTGAAAAGAATATTAAATATGGGTGAAGAAAAATGGCGTTGCTATAATGCTGGTTATTCACCTTTTTATTCTATGCAAAATCAAAAGTTTAACAAAAAAAAAATAGAGAAAAAATTTTTACTTAATCCAAAAAAGCCATTAATATTATTTACATTTCATCCAGTAGTAAAAGATGAAAATGATCAGAGAAAAGATGTCGATGAAGTTTTTAAATCTCTTGAATATTTATCAAAGGATAATCAGGTTATAATTACTTACCCTAATTTCGATCCTGGACATCAATATATTATAAATAAGATCGTAAACATAAAAAAAAAATTCAATAACCTCAAAGTTGTGAAGCATTTAGGTCGAACCAACTACCATTCTTTACTTTATTATATTGGAAAAAATAAAAAAGGTTTTTGTATGGGAAATTCTTCAAGCGGTATTAAAGAAACAATTTTTTTTAAATGTCCCACACTAAATATTGGTGATAGACAAAAATCAAGGTTAAAACCTAAAAATGTTGTAGACGTAAGAGCTAATAATAAACAAATAATTGGTAAAATTAATAATGAATTGAAAAATTACAAAAGGCATGAGAATCCATATAAGTTGGTTAAAAAATTTGATAAAATTCCAGAAAAAATTCTAAAAAGATTTAAAAGAAAAGGTTTAATATACAAAAAATGCACAATCTAAAAAAAAATTCCCCAATTATTCATAAAGATCAAAAAATTTTTCAAGCGATCAATAAAATAATAAATTCTCAAATAAAAATTTTATTTGTTGTTGATGGAAAAAATAAACTTTTAGGTTCTGTTGGAAGTGGTGATTTAAGAAGGTCTATAAGAAAAAAAATTGATTTAAATGAAAAAGTTGAAAAAATTATGTTCAAAAAACCTAAATATTTTTACAAAAAAGTTAATGATTCATCATCTTTAAAAAATTTGATTTGTATTCCTATTGTAAATAAAAGGAAACAGGTAATAGATTTTGAGTATAATCAGATTCTCAAAAATGATAAAAAAAATACAGTATTTTTAATGGCAGGTGGTAAGGGTGTTAGGTTACTACCTCTAACAAAAAAAATACCAAAGCCACTTTTGAGAATTAAGGGAACACCGATTATAGAAAAAATTATATTAAATTTTAGAGACCAGGGTTTCAAAAATTTTATAATCTCAGTGAATTATCTAGGATATAAAATAAAAAAATATCTTGGAAAAGGTGATAGGCTAAAAGTTAATATTGATTATATTAATGAAAAAAAATATTTAGGTACAGCTGGATCTTTGTCATTAATAGATTTAAAGAAAACTATATTTCCAATCATAGTTACAAATTCAGATTTAATCTCAGAAATTGATTATTATAACTTAATTAACTACCATAATAAAAAAAAATCAGATTTGACAATTTGTGGTAAAAATAAAATATTTCAAATGCCATATGGAGAAATTTTACAAAAATATGAAAAAGTAAATAAAATAATTGAAAAGCCAAACATTTTTCATTTAATTAATGCAGGTGTTTATGCCATAAATAAAAATATTTTAAAAGATATTATAAGAAATAAAAAATTGATGATGAATGAGTATATCACGCAACAAATAAAAAAAAATAAAAAAATATTTTGTTATCCAGTTTATGAAAATTGGATTGATATTGGAAATAAAGTAGATTTCTATAATCATAGATAGACAGAATTTAACTATAATTAATATATAATATTAAAATGAAAAAAAAATTATTTAGATAAGTTTTCTAAATTTTTACTTGACTATAATCAAAATAATTTTTTTAAGATAGTTAAAATTCTTAAAGAAATTAAAAGAAATAAAAGAAAGTTATTTTTACTGAAAATAGTGTGCCATACATGGCTTTTATCAATTGTTGATTTCGTAGCTAAAGCAAAATTTTAATGGTGAATCCGTCACTTCACACTTCTGCAAAATTTAATAATAGTAATTTTAAGTTATAACCAACATAAATATTTAACATGAATAAAAATATAACTTTAAATTATTACAATCAATGTATAAATTACACAGTAATATAATTTTATGAATAAACAAAAAATATTATGTATAATTTGTGCAAGGGGTGGATCTAAGAGATTAAAAAATAAAAATTTTAAAAGCATATTTGGAAAACCTTTAATTTATCATACAATCAAACAAGCAATTGACTCAAAAATATTTGATAGAATTGTCTTTTCAACTGACTCAGATAAACTGAGAAAAATGGCAGAAAAATTTGGAGCTCAAGCTTGGTTTATTAGACCAAAAAAACTCTCAAATGATAAGGCTGCAAAAATGCCAGTAATTAGGCATGCAATCCTAGAAGCTGAAAAAAAATTTAATCATAAATTTGATTTTATTTGTGACTTGGATGTTACGTCTCCATTAAGAAAAACAAATGATATAAAAAATGCATTTAGAAAGTTAAGGTCTTCAAAACAAGACATGCTAATTTCAGGAAATAAATCTAGAAAGAACCCTTATTTCAATATGGTTCAAAAAAATGGAAAAAATTCACTTAAATTAGTAATAAAACCAAAAAAATTTATTGTGAGGACACAAGATGCTCCAGTTGTCTATGATTTAAATGCCTCAATTTATTTTTGGAAAAGAGATGCATGTTTTAGTCAAAAAGGTCCTTTCTGTAAAAAAACTTTTTTTTATGAAATGCCTTTTAATAGATCCATTGATATAGACAGTTTATCTGATTTTAAAATGGTGGAATTTTTTGGAAAAAACAATGATTAATTTCAAAGATTATTTTAATCTAAATGGATATGAGGTTTATATAATTGGAGGTAGTGGTTTGATTGGGTCTCAAATCGTTAAAGCTTTAAAAGAGTTTGGTGCAAAAATTACAGTATTTGATTTAGATATTAAAGGTAAAAAAAACAATTCAAAAACAAGATATGTTAAGTTTGACTGTAGTAATGAAAAAAATATAAAAAATTTTTTTATTGATTATATAAAAAAAAATAAATGTCCTGATGTATTTATTAATGCTTCTTATCCAACAACAAAAGATTGGAAAAAAAATACATTTAAAGAAATTAATTTTAACTCTTATAAAAAAAATATTGAATTACATTTAAATAGCTATGTATGGATAGCAAAAAGTATTGCTGATCAAATGCTTAAAAATCATATACATGGAAGTATTATACAATTAAGCTCAATTTATGGTTTAGTAGCACAGGATGATAATCTTTATAAAAATACTAATATACGCGAAAATATGACATATGGAATAATTAAAAGCTCAACTATTCATTTCACAAAACAATTAGCATCTTACTATGGAAAACATAACATAAGAGTAAACAATCTTGTCATAGGAGGTATAAAAGGTCACATTAAAGGTAGTAAATTAAAGCAAGATAAAATTTTTTTAAAAAAATTTAATTTAAAAGTTCCATTAAAAAGAATGGGCACACCTCATGAAATCCCTTCATCAGTAATTTTCTTGGCTTCACCTGCCTCATCATACATTACTGGTTCAAATATCGTAATTGATGGTGGATATTCAATAGTATGATTAAAAATAAATTCAAAGTAGCTATAATAGGAGCAGGCTATATGGCAGAAGAATATTTAAAAGTTTTTTCTAATAAAAAAATACATTGTGAAGCTATATTTTCAAGAACCTTATCAAAATCAAAAATTTTAAAAAAAAAATACAACATAAAAAAAATATATAAATCACTAAATGATTTAAAAAATGATAATAAAATTAACGCCTTAATTATAGCAGTAAATGCAGATTCCACTCAAAATTTAATAAATAATTTGGATATACATAAATACAGAGTTCTATGTGAAAAGCCAGTTGGTATAAATTTTGAAGAGACAAAAAAAATTATCTCTAAGATTAAAAATAAACATTTTTATGTTGCATTAAATAGAAGATTTTATGGCAGCAATTTAAAAGCAAATAATTTAATTAACAAAAATAAAGGTAAAAGATTTATATCAATTAGAGATCAAGAAATGCAAAATTTTAAATCAAAAAATGTTAATAAAAATTTAATGTATTGTAATTCTGTTCATTTGATTGATTATATAAATATTTACGCAAGAGGTAAATTACTAAAAATACAAAGATTAAAAAAATTTAAAAATAATAAGTTTTCGGAAAATTTAACAAGGTTAGTTTTCTCTAGTAAGGATGAGGTTTTATACCACTGTAATTGGAACTCACCTGGACCATGGTCAGTAAATATTATTCAAAAAAACCATAGTATTGAAATGAAACCACTAGAAAATTTAGTCCAAGAAAAATTAATAGAAAATCAAAGAATTAAAATTTTTTATAATAAATCGAAAATTGATTGCAAATTTAAACCTGGATTATTTTATCAAGTAAGTGAATTTCTAAGAATGCTTAATAATGAAAAACATAAATTGGTAAATTTAAAAGAGTATTTTAATACAGTTAAATTAATTAAAAAAATATATGTATAAGATTGCCATAATTGGTTTTGGATCAATTGGATATAGATACTTTGAGGCTATAAATAGGATTCAATTACCAAATATAAAGATATTTATAGTGGATAAAAAAATTAAATCTATAATGAAACATCGTAATTTGAATAGAAGATTCTTAAAAACATCAGATAGTCTAAAATCTATTCCAAAAAAAGTAGATTTGTGTATAGTTTCAACTACTTGCCAAAATAGACACATTTTATTAAAAAAAATAATTAATAAATTAAATTTTAAAAACCTAATTTTAGAAAAACCCTTAACCCAAAGCCCTAATGAATTACTAAAATTAAATAATATTTTAAAAAATATGAAAAATATTTGGGTAAATACAGATAACCGTACCATGGATATTTATAAGTTTATCAGATCAAAATTAAATTTAAAAAACAAGATATTGATGAAAGTTGAAGGCAATAGCTGGGGAATATGTTGTAATAGCCTTCATTTTGTTGATTTGTTCAATTTTTTAAGTGACCAGTATTTATCAACAATAGAGGAAAAATCTCTTTTAAGTTGGTTTCCTGCTAAAAGAACTGGTTTTCAAGAATTAGATAATGGAAAACTCGAGTTAAAATTTGGTAAGCACGAACTTCACTTATCATCAAACAAAAAATCTTTACCTAAATTTTTAAAAATATTGATTAAAAATGAAAAAAAAACTTTTTTCATAAAAGAGAAAATGAATATTTTTGAATTAAAATATAATAAGAAAACTTTTTTTTTTAAAAATGATCCTCTTAGTATTAAAATGACAAATATAATAAAAAAAATGCTATTAAAAAATAAATCAAATCTTCCGAAATATGTTAATTCTGCTAAACTTTATTATCCATTGATTGATTTTTTTTTAAAGAAGTGGAGGATTTATTTTCCAAAATCAACAAAGGTTCCAATTACCTAATACTTTGATGAATGTTTTAATTATTGGTTATGGATCAGCAGGTAAAAGACATGCAAAAATACTTAACTTATCAAAAAAAATAAAAAATATTTATATAAAAACAAATCAAAAGATTAAGTCTTATAATAAATTTAATTTTATTAAAAAAATAAATAATTTAAATCCAGATCTAATAGTGGTAGCTAATGAAACATATAAACATTACGGTGTTTGCAAGTCTCTTGAAAAAAAATTTAGTAACAAAATAATTCTTTGTGAAAAACCTCTTTTTAATAAATTTTATAATTTTAAACCAAAAAAAAATAAATTTTATATTACTTATAATCTTAGATTTCACAAATGCTTACAGTACATAAAAAAAAAAATTAATTTAGATGAAGTTTTTTTCGTAGAAGCAGAAACTTCAAGTTACCTACCATTTTGGAGAAAAAATATAGATTATTCTAAAAGTTATAGTGCGTCTCCTAATAAGGGTGGTGGAGCATTATTAGATATGAGCCATGAATTAGATTATTTGAAATGGCTGTTTCCAGATTTTAAAATTTCGAAGATATATAAAAAAAAAATTTCAAATTTAAATATTTTATCTGAAGATATTGCTTTAGTATTTGGATATATAAAAAAAGATTCATTAGTAAAAATTAAGTTAACTTATTTTAATAAACTTTCTAAGAGACATTTAACAATTTGTCTGAGAGATGGGAGCCAAGTATATTTAGATTTATTAAATTCTGAAATTAAATTATTTACAAAAAATCATAAAAAAACTTTTAGATTAGAAAAATATTCTCAATTTAAAACTACAAAATATATGTATTCTGAAATGTTAAGAAATAATTTTGAAAATGTTTGTTCCTTGAAAGAAGGGTTAGATTTATTAAGACAAATTAAAAATAGTAAAAAATTAAATTTTTAATTTATTTAATTAATTATAAAATAAAAGAGTATTTTTAAGAAAAATCAATTAATTAGCTTGTTCAACTAATTGTTGATTTATATGATAAAGGGAAGTTACTTGAATGAAAATTTTTCATTAAATTAAACTTTACTTAATACGATGACAATATTATTTATATTTAAAAGTTAGCTATCAAAATTACATAAAACATGTTTAATAATAGAAAAAATAAAATAAATTTAAAAATAAGTAACTCTCCTTTTTTGCAGCATTATTAAATGATTATAAAAGACTAAAATAATTTAATAGTAGTAATAGAAATTAATATTAAAATTAATTGGAATAAATATGAATGATTCTTTGTTACAAAAACTAACAATAGTAATGATGTCCTACAATAGGCACAAATATTTAAAACGAGTAATTAAGTATTGGTCAAATTATCATGTCAAGCTGCTAGTGCTTGATGGAAGTGATACAAAATTAGAAGATTCATGTTTGAATATAAAAAATATTAAATATATTTACGACCCAAGAGGTTATCCAGATCGTGCGTTAAGCGCTATTAACTATATTGAAACTGAGTTTATGGTAATAGCCTGCGATGATGAGTTTTATCTTCCATCGGCTTTAAATTCATGTATTGAATTTTTACTTAAGGAATCTAGCTTTTCAAGTTGTGGAGGTCGTGCCGTTGGGTTTTACACTAATGGCAAAGAAATATTTGGAAATGAACAATACCCTAGATTAAAGGATTTATGCTTGGATTATAGTAGTGCCTCAGAAAGAATTACAAAACACTTTCATAATTATGTACCTGCTCACATATATTCAGTAATGCGGTCTAGTAAATGGAAACTAATCTGCAAGCATGTATTTAAAAAAGAATATAGTTTTTTTGCAGCTTTTGAATTACAAATAGAATTTTTAGTAATGGTGTCTGGTAAGTCTAAAATAATTTCTGAATTAATGTGGATGCGAAATAAAGAAGTGGCACCAATTAGAGGAACCAGTCCCTCAATGGTTGGCATAAGACCAATAGCAAAATGGTGGTATGACAGAAACTTTATAAAAGAAAAAGAAGATTTTATATATAGAACGAAAAAAGCATGTGATGAAATTTCAACAGATCAAAATTTCAAATTTACAGAGGAAACAATTACTAAGTTATTTGAAAGCTATATTAATTTATGTTTAAAACAACGCAGCATTATGAGAAAAATTATACATCAAATAATGCCATATAAAATTAAAAAGCTAATAAAACCTATTGTAGTTGCAGTTTGGGACAATATTATAATCAGCAAATATAGAAACTTAGTAGAAGAAGAAAAATATATAAGTTTAACAGACGAGGTAAATTTACTTGAAGCACAAGGTGTTTTTGTTAACCAGGAAAACCTTAATCACATAATTTCAACACTTCAATATTCTAAGAATGAAAATTAAAAATAAATTTTTAATTTATTTAGTTATTAAAAAAAAATATTCTTAAGAAAAAACAATTAAATAAACCTATCAAAATAAATATGAATGTTTTTTTGCTACAAAAACTGACAATAGTAATATTCTCCTACAATAGGCACAAATATTTAAAACGAGTAATTAAGTATTGGTCAAATTATCATGTCAAACTGCTGGTGCTTGATGGAAGTGATGTAAAATTAGAAGACCCATGTTTGAATTTAAAAAATATTAAATATATTTATGATCCAAAAGGTCTTTATGACCGTTTGCTAAGCTCTACTAATTATATTGAAACTGAGTTTATGGTATTAGCTGGTGATGATGAGTTTTATCTTCCTTCAGCTTTAAATTCGTGTATTAAATTTTTATGTAAGGAGCCTAGCTTTTCAAGTTGTGGAGGTCGTGCCGTTGGGTTTTACACTAATGGCAAAGAAATATTTGGAAATGAACAATACCCTAGATTAAAGGATTTATGCTTGGATTATAGTAGTGCCTCAGAAAGAATTACAAAACACTTTCATAATTATGTACCTGCTCACATATATTCAGTAATGCGGTCTAGTAAATGGAAACTAATCTGCAAGCATGTATTTAAAAAAGAATATAGTTTTTTTGCAGCTTTTGAATTACAAATAGAATTTTTAGTAATGGTGTCTGGTAAGTCTAAAATAATTTCTGAATTAATGTGGATGCGAAATAAAGAAGTGGCACCAATTAGAGGAACCAGTCCCTCAATGGTTGGCATAAGACCAATAGCAAAATGGTGGTATGACAGAAACTTTATAAAAGAAAAAGAAGATTTTATATATAGAACGAAAAAAGCATGTGATGAAATTTCAACAGATCAAAATTTCAAATTTACAGAGGAAACAATTACTAAGTTATTTGAAAGCTATATTAATTTATATTTAAAACAACGCAGTATTATTAGAAAAACTATACATCAAATAATTCCATATAAAATTAAAAAGTTAATAAAACCTATTGTAGTTGCAGTATGGGACAAAATCATAATTAGTAAATATAGAAGCCTGGTAGAAAATGAGAAATGTATAAATTTAATAGACGAGGTAAATTTACTTGAAGAACAAGGTGTTTCAGTTAATCATAAAAACCTTAATCAAATGATTTCAACACTTAAATATTTTAACAATAAAGATTAAAAATAAATTTTTAACATTATTAATAAAGATTAAGAAAAATAAATAATTTTGAATTTAGTCGAATAGCCTTAAATTAAGAATAATAAATTTTTAACAGATTGTATTTTTATTTATAATTATAAAAGCTAAATAGAAGTGTTTACTTTACAAGTAAAATAATCTATTTTTGTAAGTAATATCGAACTAGATTTACTTTAAACTTTGAATTGAAAAATGAAAAAAGCTTTAATTACTGGAATAACAGGTCAAGATGGATCTTATCTTGCAGAATTTTTACTAGATAAAGGTTATGAGGTTCATGGTGTTAAGAGACGAACTTCTTTAATTAATACAAGCCGGATTGATCATTTGTATCAAGAACCCCATGAGACTAATAGAAAGTTTATTTTACATCATGGTGATTTAACAGATACGACCTCTCTATTGAGAATTATTCAAGAAGTACAACCTGATGAAATTTATAATTTAGCTGCACAAAGTCATGTTGCGGTTTCTTTTGAAGTACCAGAATACACTGCAAACTCTGATGGAATAGGAGCACTTAGAATTTTAGAGACTATTCGAATTTTAAAACTAGAAAAAAAAACCAAATATTATCAAGCTTCAACTTCTGAATTATTTGGAGCTGTGAGAGAGACACCGCAAACTGAAAAAACACCCTTTTATCCAAGAAGTCCATATGGAATTGCTAAACTTTATGCTTACTGGATTACAGTTAATTATAGAGAAGCGTATGGTATATATGCCTGTAATGGAATTTTATTTAACCATGAAAGCCCTGTTCGAGGAGAAACCTTTGTTACAAGAAAAATAACAAGAGCATTGGCTCGAATTAAACTAGGATTACAAAAAAACTTATACCTTGGAAATTTAAATGCTAAGAGAGACTGGGGTCATGCTAAAGACTTTGTAGAAGCCCAGTGGCTAATTCTACAACAAGATAATCCTGAAGATTTTGTGATAGCAACTGGTAAACAATATTCAGTGAGAGATTTTATCAACTTAGCTTCAAAAAAACTAAACATGAAAATTGAATGGAGTGGAAAAGATTTAGAAGAAGTAGGATCCTTTGAAGGTAATGATGTTATAAAAGTTGACACAAGGTATTTTAGACCTACTGAAGTTGAAACTTTATTAGGAGATTCCAGTAAAGCAAAAGAGAAATTAAACTGGTCTCCAAAAATTACTTTTGAACAATTAGTAAATGAAATGGTTGATGAAGATTTAAAATTAGCCAAAAATGATCAGCTTATTAAAAAATAAAGATTAATAAATATTAGAAATTAATAATGACAAAACTAAGAGTTTTTATAGCAGGCCATAAAGGCATGGTTGGATCCGCTTTAGTTCGTATTTTAAAAAATAAAGATGTTGAAATTATAACCAAAAATAAAGCAGAAGTTGATTTATTAAATCAAGACAAAGTTCAAAATTTTTTTAAAAGCGAAAAAATTGATCAAGTGTATTTAGCAGCTGCAAATGTTGGTGGTATTCATGCCAATAAGACCTATCCTGCAGAATTTATTTATCGAAATTTAATGATCCAAAACAATGTTATCCATAGTGCCTTTTCTAATGGAGTAAAAAAATTATTGTTTTTAGGATCAAGTTGTGTTTATCCAAAAAATGCCAAACAACCCATGAAAGAAGAAGAATTATTAAGTGGAAAGTTAGAGCCAACTAATGAGCCTTATGCTATTGCTAAAATTGCAGGGATTAAGATGTGTGAAAGTTATAACCGTCAATATGGAGCATCTCATGGTACTGATTACAGAAGTGTAATGCCAACAAACCTTTATGGATTAGGGGACAATTATCATCCTGAAAATAGTCATGTGATCCCAGGACTAATTAACCGTTTTCATGAGGCAAAAATTAATAACCTACTAGAAGTAATAATCTGGGGCACAGGCACACCAAAACGTGAATTTTTGCATGTTGATGATATGGCTGATGCTTCAATTTATGTTATGAATTTAGATAAAAAGATTTATGAAAAAGAAATAAAGTCAACAAGTCATATTAATATAGGTAGTGGAAGGGAATTAACAATTAAAGAGCTAGCAGAAATTATAAAAGAAGTTGTGGGTTATAAAGGGCAAATTTATTTTAACCCAAATAAACCAGACGGTAGCCCTAGAAAATTGATAGATAGTAGTCTATTAAATAGTTTTGGCTGGAAGCCAAAAGTAGATTTAAAAGATGGACTGATTAAAACCTATGTAGATTTTGTAAAGTCTTAATGAAAACTTTTAAAAAACTTTTTTATTTTCTATCACTCCGAGAAAAAAAACGTGCAGTTTTATTATTAATAATGATATCATTAATGGCTTTTATTGATATGCTAGGTGTAGCGTCTATAATGCCTTATATGGCTGTGCTTACAAATCCTGGCCTTATTGAAACTAATGTTTTTTTAAGCACAATGTTTCAAGCATCAATTGTAATTGGTGTTAAAACTAATCAAGAATTTATTTTTCTCCTTGGTGTTTTAGTATTTGTATTCTTAATTTTTTCACTTAGTTTTAAAGCTATTACACTCTATGTGCAAATGCGGTTTGTTCAAATGAGAGAATATAGTATTGGTAAAAGATTAATAGAAACTTATTTACACCAACCATATAGTTGGTTTTTAAATCGTAATAGTGCCGATCTTGGAAAAACCATTCTTTCCGAGACTGGAAATATTGTCAATCAAGGTCTAGCACCTTTGTTTAATTTGTTTGCTCAAACTTTAGTTACAACCGCTCTAATAATTTTATTGCTTTTTATTGATCTAAAATTAACACTAATTATTACTCTTGTTATTGGGGGAGCTTATGTTTTAATTTTTAATTTATCTCGTAGATATCTTGATCGTATTGGAAAAGAGCGTCTTATTGCTAATGAGTTGCGTTTTAAATCGATAAGTGAAGCTTTTGGTGCCTCAAAAGAAGTAAAAGTTAGTGGACTAGAACAAATTTTCATTAATAGATTTTCTAAGCCTGCTGTAACTTTTGCAAAACACCAAGCTAGTTCAAGCATTGTAAGTATATTACCTCGGTTTTTTATAGAAGCTGTTGCATTTGGAGGTATGCTATTATTAATATTATATATTATTTCAAAATTAGGAACTTTAACTAATGCTATACCCATTATTGCAGTTTATGCTTTTGCAGGCTATCGTTTAATCCCATCTATACAACAAATTTATTATTCAAGTGCTATACTTAAATTTAGTAGTGCATCAATTAATAAATTATATAATGATTTAAAGAATCTAAACGCACCTAACTTAAATCATGACCAAAGTATTATACCGTTTAATAAAGCAATTACTTTAAATCAAATTAATTATAATTATCCTAACACATTGAGAGCAGCTTTAAATGATATTAGCTTAACTATTCCTGTTCGAACAACTGTTGGATTAGTTGGTGCAACAGGTTGTGGTAAAACTACAACAGTAGATATTATTCTTGGTTTATTAGTAACTCAAAAAGGTACTTTAGAAGTTGATGGTAAGATTATAACAAAAAAAAATACAAGAGCCTGGCAAAGATCTATTGGTTATGTGCCACAAAATATTTATTTATCTGATGATACTATTGCTGCAAATATTGCCTTTGGAATTGATCCAAAAAATATCAGTCATCAATTAATAGAGAGAGCTGCAAAAATTGCAAATCTACATGAGTTTGTTAACAATGAATTACCAAATCAATACCAAACTATAGTTGGTGAGCGTGGTGTGAGGTTATCAGGAGGGCAAAAACAACGTATTGGGATTGCAAGAGCACTCTACCATAACCCAAAAGTATTAATTCTGGATGAAGCAACAAGTGCATTAGATAACGAAACAGAAGAAGCGTTTATGAGTGAAGTAACTAAATTAAGTAAGAATATTACTATAATAATAATTGCTCATCGTTTAACCACAGTCAAAAACTGTAATATTATTTTTAAACTTGATAAAGGCAAGCTAATAAGTGAAGGAACTTATGATGAGTTGATCACTGGTATTTAAATTTAGTTTAGTGGAAAAGATTTGACCTTACAAAAAGACTATAAATTTTAATAAAATTAAACTATTCTTAAAAGTAATTCTTAAATCTAAAATAATAATGACATATTTTGAAAAAGATCCTGTAAGTAGATATAGAAGTTTAAAAGCAAAGATTCCATCCATAAAAATTCAAAATAAAAATTTCATGGATAAGATTCACAATCTTAATATGCCTTCTGATTTTTGGTGGGTAATAAGTGGAGAATATGCTATTTGGGCTGACTATATAACAACGCTATCAATTGATGATCCTAGATTTTTAAACAATTTAAAAGACACTGAAGGTGGAGGTGATCCAGCTAAAGTGATTGGTTCTTCTATTATAACCATAATTGGTAAAGATTGTATTTTTGATAAAAATTTTTCTCTCAATACAGGATTTGAAAAAAAAAATCTTGATGAGCTATTATTTGATAATGAGGAAAATCATTTAATAATAGATTCTGAGAGAAGTGATTTCCTTAATGAGAAAATAAAAGATAGTAAAAAAAATATACACCCAATACCAATGATACAGCTAACTAATTTTTTATCTCTATTGAGATTATCAAAATTTCAATTTTTATATTTTAAAATTAAAGAAAAAATAAAAACAGTCTATTATGGTATAGATGATTTTCAAGCTGAAATTCTTAATAGTAAAAATACTGATAAAAATTTTGAATTAGCCCTAGACTTACTTTTGCCAGACGACAGGAAAAATTTTTTTCCAAAATGGTTTTTGTGGTTAAGTAATTATTTTGTAAAATCTAAACATAAATGGACAACTCCTTTTGGGTCTGAACGTGACATCTATCAAACAATATTACTTGCAAAAAGTTATCAAAAATATGGTAGTAAAAATATTACAATTATTAGTCATGGATATATGAATTCTATGGGTATTTGGATGATATGGTTACTTTCATTATTTCCAGATATGAAAATGCACTTGTGTCCTACTCTTAGGTTACCACAAATTTCTAAGAAAAATTTATCTGAGGACATTCTTTTTTGCCCCCCACAGTTTCCATGGATCTCTGATTTTTTTTATATTCAGCATTTTTGGGACTTTATGGAAGCTTATAAAAAAACAATTAAATTACTTAATAATGGCTTAAAAAATGGTAAGAAAATTAAGATAAGATATAAAAGCTTTAAATATTTATCAGGGTTTTCTGCGCCATTCACTCGTGAGCAATGTGAAATTCCTATTGAAAAGGGTAGATTTGAGAATATATATCACAAATATAAATTGATTGTATCAGTACCATTCGGTACTATTTCAAATCAATGTTATCAAAACAATGTAGAATGCATGTCTTACAATCGTCCATTTTTTTTACAAAGTAAACAAGCATATTTAAAAGCAAATACATATCCTGGTGTATTTAAAGATGCTGATAAATTTTTATACGAACTTGAAAAAAAAATAAAGGAATTTTAAAATTATTTATGAAAAAGCTTAATTTAGATGAAAATGGTATTGAAATTTTCAATATTGACCTAAAGATAAAAAATTTAGTTAGCAACTGTATTCGAAAAAATATATTAACTAAGCTAAATCTAAATTCTAACTCAAGCTTTAATAAAATATCAAAAAAAATATGTGGACTTGAGGATGCGGAGTTCTCTAAGATTTTTGGGGTAGTTAGTTACAGATATCTTCCTTCAAGTGTTACAAATAAAATAAATCTTTATTTAAAAAAATTTAAACTCAATAGAAATATTAAAAAAATTTCATTACACAAGCTTTCAAAGTTAGATTTGTTAACAAATAAAAATCTAAAAGAAGATCAATATTGTGTTTATTATAGAGTTGTTAGAAAAAAAAAAAATGATACTCCATTTCCTCATAGAGATAGTGATTTTTGGAAGATGCATAAATTTAATAAAAATTTAATTCCTAAAATAACTTTTAAGTATTCTCAAAGACTAAAAGTTTGGTTTCCAATATTTGGATGTAATAAACAAAATTCTTTGCATTTTTTTAAAAATAGTCACTTACAAAAAATCAAATCAAATTTTAAAATGGTAAAAGGTTTAAAAAAGCCAATAATAGATAAAAACTTTTCTATTAAAAACAAAAAAAATATAATAATGCCTATTAAAAACTTTAATAAAGATGCTATTTTATTTCACGATAATTGCGTTCATTTTGCGCCTGTTAACAGCACTTCTGATTTAAGAATTTCTTGTGAATTTACTGCCATGATCGCCGATTGATTATTTGATTTTAATAATACAACAGTTTTGAGTATAAATTCCCCAAAATCTATTTAAATACTTCGTATCAAGTTGAATTTTTTTGTTTTTTTTAAATTTAATTATTGCGCTAATACTCTCATTTAAAGCTAGAGATATTTTATTGTTAAATTTATTTTTACTTAAAATTTTACTAATCTTCTCAAGTTCTTCTTGAATGCTATTTAAATTTTTTAACTCAATTTTTTTATCTGTCTCTATTTTTAAAATTAAGCTGTATAGTTTATTTAAATGTCTCATTTATTTTATAGTAATAAGATAAGTGATCTTTTATATAAATAAGAAACAGCGTTGTTTATAATTGATAATTGATATAACTAAACAATCAATGATTAAAAAAGATATTAACAAAAACTATGATAATTGTAAAATTATAAAGCCTTGGGGTGAAGAATATAATATCTATAGAAATGCAAAAAAAATTGCAATCACCTATCTAAAAATAAAAAAGGGACAATCTACTTCATTGCACTGTCATCCTAAGAAAAAAACAGGTTTTTTGATTTTATCTGGCATAGCTGAAGTTCAAATTGGTATTTATAAAGAAAATATTTTTAGATATAAATCAATGTCCATTCTTGTACTTAGACCAGGCTTATTTCATAAAATAAAAGCATCAAATACAAAAGATTTATACGCACTAGAGATTGAAAACCCTTATATTAAGACTGACCTTATAAGAATGGAAGATGACTATGGAAGAAAAAATTCAGGTTACGAAAATCTAGTTAAGTCTGTTAGGCTAATAAATTCTGATATAATTTTTAATACGCCGTCGGTCAAAAAAACTAATAGATATTATTTAAATAATATTAAAATTACAATTTCTTATCTTAAAAATTTTAAAAAATATAATTCTTATGATGATAAAAGTGTTTCAATAATATTGGATGGATGTTTGGTTACTAATAATGGAAAAATAGCAATATCTGTTGGAGAGATTGTAAAATCCTACACCTTAAAAAAGTTATCAGAGTCTTTCAAAGTTGACTCTGAAATTTTAATTTTAAAAGCATCAAAAAAATTTTAAAAAAATAATTATTTATTTCTACAATTAAACTATTGACTTAAAAAACAAGACTAGTTAAAATTATTAAATGAAAAATGCTTTAATTATTACAAGTCAATTAGTTCAAGATCATGAATTCATCTATCCATTTTATAGATTAAAAGAAGAGGGCATTAAAGTTGATGTCTACAATCAAACCGAAGGAATAGTCAAAGGTTATTTTGGAACTAAAATACCCCCTCAAAAAGATGATAATATTGTGGATCTTTCTAATGTAGATGTTGACGATTATGACGTTCTAGTCTTACCGGGTGGAGTAAAATCTATGGAATTACTTAGATTAGATAATAAGGCGATCGAAATAGTTAAAAAATTCAATGAAAAAAATAAATTAATAGCTGCAATATGCAGTGGCACAATGATGTTAATTTCAGCTAATATAATTCAGGGAAAAAAAGTAACTGGTTACTATGCTTGGAAGCAAGATATAATTAATGCTGGCGCCATATTTATTGATAAACCTTGCGTAGAAGATGGCAACATAATTACCTCACCTCATTATAAATATAATGGAGAGTGGATGAAATTAGTCGTGTTTAAACTGAAAAATTAAATTATTTTGCATTGATTATTTTTAATGTATTGACTCTATAGTAGCTATTTTTTTTAGTTATTTTCTTTTCTTTATACTTTTCTCTTATTTCAATAATCGCATCTTCAATTTTTTTTTCAGGTTTAAAACCTTCTTTCATTATTCTTTCAGAATTTTGTCTGTAAGATCTTGGATCATTACTAGATTTAACAATAATTTTAGAATCTGATTTTAAGGATTTTCGAATTCTTTTAGCCATGTTAATCACACTTAGATTTTCAAAACCCAAGTTAAATATTGTGTCATCAATAGCTCTATTTTTTTTTATTTTTCTATTTAAAGAAAATTTATAAGCATTAACCATGTCATGCATTGTTAAATTTGGACGAATTTGTTTGCCACCAAAAACAGTAATTTTATTTTCTTTAAGCGCACCAAACGTTAAAGCATTGATAGCAACATCAAGTCTCATAGCTGGTGAATAGCCACAAACAGTAGCTGGCCGCAAGATAGTTAAATCAATATCATTTTTAAAACTTAATAATAATCTTTCTGCTATCATTTTGGACTTATTATATTCTGAAATTGGCTCTAATGATAAATCTTCAGTTACATGTTTTTCTTTCTTAATTCCATAAACACTTCCAGAAGAAGCAAATACAAATTTTTTTATTTTTAGATTTGTGGCAAGAGTAATTAAACTGTATGTTGCTAAAACATTTACATCCCACGTTAGTCTTGCATTAAGTTCTGCTGCAGGGTCATTGGCAATAGAGGCCAAATGAATTATGGAATCAATCTTATTTAGATCCTTTTTTGATATCTCTCTTATATCTTTTTTTATAACTTTTAATCGTTTATGTTTTTTAAGATAGTTTCCAAACCAAAAAGTATCTAGTGCCGTTACATTGAAACCAATTTTTAATAATTCGTTTGTTAAGTTAGTACCAATATATCCACCACCACCAGTAATTAATATATTTTTCATTTATTTTTTATATTTAAAAAAAACTCTTTGATTTTTTTGATAACATAATTTACTTCTGATTCTGTTAAATAAGGATTTATAGGTAAACTTAAAATTTCTTTACAAAATTTATCAGTCATTGGCAAGGATATTTCTCCAAATTGATTTTTATATGCAATCTGTTTGTGAATAGGTATTGGATAGTGAATTGCTGTATCAATATTGTTATTATTCAAAAACTCTTTGAGTTCGTTCCTATATTTAGTTCTTACAATATATTGATGGAAAGTAGGGTTAGAGATTTTTAAATCAAAAACTGGTGTTTTTAAAAAACCTTTCAAGAGTTTCGAATATTTTAATGCGATATTTAATTGTTTTTTATTCCACAAAGAAATTTTATTTAACATAATGTTTCCAAATCCTGCTTGAAGATTGTCTAATCGAGAATTTGTTCCCCATATAATCGATTCATCTCTATTCTTGAGCCCATGGTTTCTCATTAATAAAATTTTTTTATATAGCTCTGTATTATTTGTTACTATTAATCCTCCATCTCCAAGAATATGAAAACTTTTTCTTGGGTGTAAACTAAACAAACCTACGTCTCCAATTGTACCTATATATTTATTTTTATATTTTGTTCCAAATGCGTGAGCAGCATCTTCAATCAAATGAAGTTTATATTTTTTACAAATTTTTTTTAAACTATCTAAGTTAGAAGGAATACCAGATAAATGTACTGGCATTATTGCTCTAGTTTTCTTTGTTATTCTTTTTTCAACTAAATTTACATCAATATTTAAATCATCACCAACATCAACTAATTTTGGAATTTGCCCCGAGTATGCAATGGCTCCACAAGTAGCAATAAATGAATTTGAAACTGTAATTACCTCGTCTTTTTGTTGATAACCTAATGCTTTTAATACCATTATAGTACCTTCAGTCCAATTTCCAACACCCAAGACATGCTTTACTTTTAAATATTTTTGAATTTTTTCTTCAAAGATCTCTAATTCTTTACCAAGAACATATTGTCCTTCTTTTCCAATTGAGATGAATTTATGAGTCAATTCTTTTTTTAAAGATTTAAATTCTTTTGGAAAATTTGTAAATTTGACTTTCATTTATTTATAAAATTTTTTAATTTTGCTTATCATATAATCTAGTTCTTTTTTTTTTATAAACTCGTGCACTGGGATTGAAATAACTTCTTTTGCTAATTTTTCTGCTATTTCAAATTGTCCATTTTTATAATTAAATTTTTTAGCCGCATGGTGCAAGTGTAAAGGTTTTGGATAATGAACCTTGCTGTCAATCTTATTTTTTCTTAAATAAAAATCTAGACCATCTCTGTTTTTGCAAAAAAATTGAAACAGATGATATACTGACTTATAGCCTGTTTTTTCTTTAATAAGTGTAATTTCCTTAATATCTTTAAGATGATTATTCAAATATTTTGCGTTTTTAATTCGGCTTGTGGTGATCAAATTAATTTTCTTAATCATCTCCAATCCTACAGCTGCTTGAATGGTGTCGAGTCTAGAATTATAGCCATAAATCTTACAATCATTTCTACTGATCAGACCATGATTCCTCATTAATCTAATTTTATCGTAAATTTTTTTGTTATTAGTGGTAACAATTCCTCCATCTCCCCAAACGTTTAAATTTTTAAGGGGATGCATACTAAAACATCCAGTAATACCAAAGTTTCCTGCGTATTTTTTTTTATCATCATGAGCCATAATCGCATGACAGGCATCTTCAACCACATGAAGATTATATTTTTTTGCAATAGTAATTATTTTTTTCATATTACAAATTCTTCCAGACCAATGCACGGGTACTATCGCTCTTGTTTTTTTTGTGATTTTTTTTTCTATTTTTTCCTCATCAATATTTAAATCATCTTTTATATCTACAAACACTGGTTTTGCTCCTGCTGTAGCAATTGCTCCCGCAGTTGCATAAAACGAATAAGTTGGTGTTATCACTTCATCCCCTTCTTTTATGCCTAAAGCTTTTAATGAAAGAAAAATAGCATCTGTTCCTGAACCAACTCCTATAGCGTATTTTACTTTTTGATATTTGCAAAATTGTTTTTCAAACAAATCAACATATCTTCCAAGAGTAAAATCATTCAATTTAACTGTATTCTCAATTAATCTAAATATTTTCTTAGAGTTTTGGAATTGTTCAGAAAGATAGTTGTGTCTTATTTTCATCTTTTTATCTGAGTTATATTGTTTAATTAAAAAATTATTTTTCATTTTTTTATTTTAAATTTTTCATTTTTTTATTTTTTTATTTTTTTATATTAAATTTTTCATCTTTTTTATTAAATTCATTTTTATATTTATCATACCAATTAATAACTTCATTAATTCCACTTTCTATTGAAGTTTTATTTTTCCATTTTAATTTTTTTCTAGTATCACTATCAAATATTTTATAATCTTTATCTTTTCCCGGACGATCTTTAACATTAATAATATATTTTTTAGGATTTAACTTTTTTTTCTTATAGATGATTTCAACAATTTTCCTTATCGAAATGTATTCTTTTGATGAAAACTGATAGCAATTACCTATTTTTGCAAATTTAATCATTTTATAAATTGCATTACAAAAATCTTCTGAAAAAATGAATGACCTTCTTGATATTCCACCACCATGTAGCAAAAATTTTTCTTTTTTACTGGCTTTATGAATGGCTAAAGGAATCACTCTATACAATCTCTGGTGTGGTCCATAAAAATTAGCAAATCTAGATATTATTACTGGAAAAGAATACTGCTTGAACAATAGTAGCAGATATTTCTCAATTGTAGAATGTGACAGAGCGTAAGGGGTAGATGGATTGTAAATGCTATAGTTTGAATTTGTAATATTTGCAGAACCAAATACTTCTGGAGTTGAAATCTTAATATATTTTTTTAAAAAAGAACACTTCATTAACAAACTATATAATTTAATTTTTCCAATTACATTTGTTTTAAAAGTTAGTTCTGGGTATTCCCAGCTTTCGGCAACCATTCCTTGACCTAAAAAATCTATTATAATTTCAGGCTTATGTTTTTTAATTATAGATTGTAGTTTTCCAAAGTTTTTATTTATATCAACCTTATAAAAATAAAAATTTTTTCTCACTTTTTTTTTATTATTTAAAATTGTATTAAACTTAATGGGAGGTTCTGCCGATTGTGAGCATCCAATAACTTTTAAATCTTTTTTAATTAAAAAGTTAACCATCTGGTTGCCAGAAAAACTATTACTTCCAAGAATTAGTATTTTGCTCATTAAAGGTTTTTAATTGATATTTGTTATAGATAAAATTAAATTATTATAATATAGCTCATAAAAATAAAGATAAAAATAAAAATGAATAATGCCGATTTTATTATAAAATTCCTTGTCAAAAGAGGGCATGACACCGCCTTTGGTGTAACAGGTGGTGGAGCAATGTTTTTAAATGAAGCGTTCAGAAAAGAAAAGAAACTTGATTTTGTTTTCACTCATCACGAACAATCAGCTGCAATGGCTGCAGAAGCATATTATCGAATAAAAGGTAAAGCTTCAATTTTGTCCATAACATCAGGGCCTGGAGGAACAAATGCAGTGACGGGAGTAATTGGAGCCTGGATAGATTCCATACCCATGATAGTTATATCTGGTCAAGTTGAATCAAAAGATTTAATTGGAAATTCAAAAACTAGACAAATTGGAATTCAAGAAGCAAATATAACTGATATTGCGAAACCTATAGTTAAATATTCAAAAACATTAACAAAATCCTCCGATATTGAATTTGAACTAAATAAAGCTATTGATATTGCTTATTCAGGAAGACCAGGACCTGTTTGGCTAGATATACCATTAGATGTTCAATCTCAAAAATTTAATTCATCTAAAAAAAGCCCAACATATTCACCTGAAAACAATAAAAATAAGATTGATAAAAATATTAAAATAGAAAAAATATATAAATTAATTGAAAAATCGAAAAGACCAATTTTTCTAATAGGGAATGGTGTGCATATTTCTAAGTCAGAAACTTTATTTTTAGAGATAATTAAAAAATTAAATTTACCTGTTTTAACTACCTGGAATGCTAGTGACATTATTCCTTCAAGTAAGAGTTTTTATTTTGGAAGACCAGGATTGTTTGGTAATAGGATTGCAAATTTTGCCATTCAGTCATGTGATCTTTTGATTGTATTAGGGTCTAGACTTTCTGCTCCAATCACAGGCTATCAAATAAAAAATTTTTCTCCAAATTCAAAAAAAATTTATGTAGATATTGATAAATTTGAAATTAAAAAAAGAGGATTAAAAACTGATATTTCAATAAATACTGATCTAAATTTTTTTCTTGAAAAATTTAAAACTTATTTAAAGAAAAAAAATAAAATCAAAAAAATTCTATGGATTAAAGAATTATCAAAATTAAAGAATTTACTTGATGAAGATAAAAATTATAAAAATCACAACAAATATATAAATTCATTTAATTTTATCAATAATTTATCAAGAAAACTAGATGGTAAAAAAAATATTGTAACTGACATGGGTACAAGTTTTACTTGCACAATGCAGTCTTTTAAAACAAAAAAAAATCAAAGATTGTTTACTTCTTCGGGTATTGCAGCAATGGGATTTGGATTACCAGGATTAATTGGAACTTATTTTGCAGATAAAAGTAAAACACCAATTTGTATTACTGGTGATGGGGGAATAATGTTTAATTTACAAGAATTACAAACAATAAAAAATTATAAAATACCAGCAAAAATATTTATAATTAACAATGGTGGATATCTAACAATGAAATTAATGCAAAAAAAAAATTTTAACAAATTTATAGGCTCTGATAAAAATAGTGGCATAGGGCTTCCAAATTTTTTAAAACTTTCTAAGAGTTTTGATTATGAATTTTTTATGATAAATAGTGAAAAAAAAATTGATAGTGTATTATCCGATATCATAAAATCTAACAAAGCTGTTATTTGTGAGGTGATGATGCCTCCAATGCAAGAACTAGTCCCAAGAGTGCAGACACAAATGAATAAAGATGGAACTTTTGAACCAGCTATGCTGGATAATATGTATCCTTTCATTTTAAAGGACGAATTAAAAGTAATAAGACAAAGGTTATTATCCATAGATTGAACTAATGAAAAATATTTTAATTACAGGTGCAACTTCAGGATTGGGATTATGTCTTGCTAAATATATGGATCAACTTAATTATAATTTGATTACAGTAGGCAAAGATAAAAAAAAAGTAACAAATCTTAAAAAGATATTGAGTACAAAGAATAAAAAAAACTGTTATCAGTTTAATTTAAACAATGAAAAAAAATTTAAAAAATTTTGCCAAAAATTATCTAAAAAAAAATCTGATGTTATTGTACATTGTATGGGTGGAGGGTTTGGAAAACATGAAACACTAATAAAAAAAAAGGATTTAGAAGAATTATTCAATGTGAATGTGGGTATTGCAGTTGAAATTAACAGGGAGGTTGTAGGCAAGAAAAATTATAATAAAAATCTTAAAATAATTCATGTTAGTTCTGTTGCGGGAATAGAAGCAACAGCATCAGTTGGGTATTCGATGGTAAAAGCAGCTTTAATCACTTATTCTAAAACACTGTCTAAAAGATTGATTAAAAAAAATATTTATGTACATTGTATATTACCAGGTGCATTTGAATATGAAAACAATGCTTTCGAAAGATTAAAATTAAAAAATAAAAAAGTTTATAAAAAATTTATAAGAGAGAAATTGCCATTACAAAAAATACCATCAGCAGAAAACTTCTTGGGATTATTTAAATTGTTGATTTCAGACGAGGGAAATATTCTTTCAGGATCATCGATAACAGCTGACTATTCTGAGTCAAACTCATTTAGAATATAATATTAATATAATGCATTTATACGACTTAGAAAAATTATCCAAAATTTCAAAAAAATTAAAATTAAGAGGAAAAAAAATAGGACTTTGTCATGGAGTTTTTGATGTAATTCATGCTGGCCATATAAGCCACTTTGAAGAAGTAAAAAAAAAATGTGATTATTTATTTGTAACTGTTACTGAGGATAAATTTGTTAATAAGGGTCCAAATCGACCTGTGAATAGCCATTATTTTAGAGCCAAAGTCTTAGCAGCAATAAGACAGGTTAATTGTGCTGGTATAAATTACTCAGGAGATGCGGTAAAAAGTATTAAAGCAATAAAGCCAGATTTTTATTTTAAAGGTAGAGACTATAAGGGAATAAAAGATCTTACGTTTAGATTGCAAAAAGAAAAGGCAGCTTTAGCAAAAAATGGTGGAAAAATTGTTTTTACAGAATCACCCTTAAAAAGCTCAACAGAAATAATAAATAAAAGTTTTTCTTATATTTTTGATAGTAAATTACAAAAATTTTTGTCTACAAAAAATAAATCTAACTTATTAAATGATACTCTTAACAGTCTGCAACAAGTGAAAAATCTCAATGCCTTAGTCATAGGTGATGCAATTATTGATCAATATGATTCTGTAACACCACTTAATAAACCACCTAAAGAAAGTATTTTAGCTACAAGATACAAAAAATCAGATATCTTTCTAGGAGGTGTTTTTGCTGCAGCTACAAATCTTGCCCAATTTAACAATAACGTAGAAATATGCACCGTTATAGGGAGGGATGTAGACATAAAAAAGCAAGTTAACAGCTTTGCAAAAAAGATTAAAAGTAAAATATTTATTGAAAAAGACAAGGTAACAGTAAGAAAAAAAAGATTAATTGAAGAAGGATATAATAAAAAATTAAGTGAAGTGTACTATATGGATGATAATTTTTTAAGTATACCAAACTCCAAAAAAATAAACCAATATTTAAATAAAAATTTACATAGATTTGATGTTGTTATTTTAATCGACTATGGTCATGGTTTCATAAATCAAGAAATTTATAAAACTCTTTTAAAAAAATCTAAATTTTTAGCAATTAATTGTCAAACCAACAGTGCAAATTTAGGATTTAATTTAATTACTAAATATAAAAAGTGTGATTATGTATGCGTAGATGAGCCTGAGCTAAGACTTGCTTCATCAAATAATAATGATGAAATCATAAAGATTTTAAAAGGTAATTTAACTAAAAAAATTAAATGTGAAAATTTTACTATTACAAGAGGAAGAAGGGGTTCAACTTCTTATTTCAAGTCAAAAATATTACACTCACCAGCTTTAATTTCAGAAAAGGTGCTTGATACTATTGGAGCAGGAGATGTATTTTTGGTGATAACATCGCTATTATATTCTGCAAAAGCAAGTCAGCTGGTTACAAGTTTAGTTGGAAATATAGCAGGTGCTTTAAAGGTTGATATATTGGGGCACTCTAAATCAATAAATAGTTCAGATTTTTATTCTGTGTTAAAGCATATATTAAAATAGTCTATCAATGAAACTTAATAATAAAGCTATTGTATTAACTGAACAAAAAAAAAGTTTATCATTTTATGACATCAATGTACCTGAATTAACTGATGGGTATGTCCTTGTTAAGATGAAGTATGCAGGTATCTGTCATACCCAATTAAATGAAATAAGTGGAATATTAGGAAGGGATAAATTTTTACCACATTGTATTGGTCATGAAGGAGTTGGAGAAATTATAAAAAAAGGAAAAAATGTAAAAAGTGCTAAAGTAGGCGACCTAGTTGTTGTTAGCTGGATAAAAAAAAAACTACAAAAAAAATATAAACCTTTAGTGTTTGATAGTAAGGGCAAAAAAATTAATACAGGTGGTTGCAATACACTCATAAAATATTCTATTGTGTCAGATAATAGAATTTTTAAAATTAACAAAAAAAATAAATTTTTAAGAGAATCGGTTTTGCTTGGTTGTGCAATACCCACGGCAAGTAATGCTATTTTAAATGTAGCCAACATTAATAAAAATTCAAAAGTATTAATTCTAGGAATGGGTGGTCTAGGTTATTCTAGCTTACTTGTTCTAAACTATCTTAAGTGCAAAGATATAGTAGCAATTGACTCGAATAAAAAGAGGCTAAAACTTATTAAAGATAAAAATATGAAATTTATTCATTTAGAAAATAAAAATAAATTAAATTTTTTTATAAAAGATAATCATGAAAAATTTGATTTAATAATTGATTGCACAGGATCAAAAAAATTAATTGAAAAAACTTTTCCGCTTTGTAAAAAATTTGGTGGACAATTTGTAATTATAGGAAATACAAAGATTCATGAAAAAATTTCAATTAATTCATGGGATATAATTTCAGGCAAAACTTTAACAGGAGCGTGGGGTAAAGGAGGAACAATTATGAATAATTTTGAAATAAATCAAAAGATATTAATTGATCAAATAAAAAATATAAAAAAGATTCTTCCAAAAATAAATTATAAATTGTCCAAAATAAATAAAGCAATAGATGACTTTAAAAAAGGTAAAGTTTTAAGACCAATAGTTGAATTTTAGTATGCCGTATTTTGATCCTAGTTACTTTAAAAAAAAAACAGTAGTAAATAGAACGGTTAACCGATCTATAGAAAATAAGCTCACTGCTTGGAAGCTAGGAAAGGAATATTACGATGGTGATAGAAATAATGGATATGGTGGATTTAATTATGATGGTAGATGGTTAAAATTATTACCAAAAATTATTAAAAAATATAAATTATCCAACAAGTCTAAAATTTTAGATCTAGGATGTAAAAAAGGCTTTATAATGAAGGACTTAAAAATTTTACTACCACAATCTGAGATCTGGGGAATTGAAGACCATGTTTATCCTTTAAAAAAAGCTGAAAAAGAAATTAAATCTAATATTATCTTAAGCAAATATTACAAAATCCCCTTTAAAAAAAACTATTTTGATTTCGTTATTGGTTTTAGCTCAATCTATAAATATAATTTTGAGGATGTTGTAAAAATAATTACTGAAATAAATAGAGTTTCAAAAAAATCGTTTTTTACAGTAGCAGCTTATTCCAATGAGAAAGAAAAAAAAATATTTGATGATTGGACGCTTTTAGGAACAACAATTTTGAATAAGAAAGATTGGATTAAGTTGTTTAAAATGATTGGTTACAAAAACGATTATTATTTTACTACCGCAAAATCACTAAATTTACTTTAGTTTTTTTCCAAGCAAACACATTGACAATTATTAAATCTATATTTATATAAATAATGTTAATTTTTAATTCTATTAATAATTTGTGGAAAAACTTACAAGAAGGAAAAAGTGAACCACAATATGTCACTAAAATAAATATTATTAAATTTACAGATCTAAAAAAAAATATTGATAAGAAAAAGTTTCCTTATTTAAAAAATATAATAAAGAAAATATATCATGGAGAAGCATTTATTTTGAGGGGTGCTGCTGATAAAAAATTAAAAGATACAATCATTGAATTGGCAAAGGCGTATGATAAAAAAGAAAAACCTTCTTTTCATAAAATGTTAGATGGCTGCCCTAATTTTCATAGAATTATAGATAAAAAAATTACAAAAAAATATAGTACTTATGCAATAAAACATGTTTACCTTTTTTATAATTGGAATATTAGAACAAAATTAGAAAAAAAATTAAAAGATAGTGTTTATAAACATTGGAGATATATAAAATTTTTATCAGGAAATAAAAAATCTCAATATGAAAAAAATATACCAAGCCAAAATCAGATTGATAGACTTCAAATTGTTAGATACCCACTTGGTGGAGGTGAATTAAGAGATCATGCAGATCCAGGTAAAAATCAAAAAATTGTTTCAGGATTGATTATGAGCAAAATTGGAGAAGATTTTAATTCTGGAGGATTTTTTTTCAGAAATATAAATAAAAAAAAAGTTAATATTGAAAAAAAACTTGAAATAGGAGACTCTGTAATTTTTTATGCATCTTTAATTCATGGTGTTGAACCAGTAGATAAGAAAAAAAAAATAGATTGGAAATCTTATAACGGTAGATGGTTTGTTGGAATGTTTGTAAATGACAGTAATTCTGTAAAAAATAGAATTACAGCAGACGATGTAAGTGGTAAGTTTAAATATATCAAATAAATCTATAATTAATTATGCAAACTCAAAATATGCATCACCATTAAATGATTTTCTTCTTATAGGACATTGCTCTTTAGTTATTAGTTCAGCTTCTGGATTTAATGAAATCCCAAATTCTTTTGGTAAGGCTGCGTTAATAATCAATGTTCATCATATTGGTCAAACTATGGGACGTCGTACCATTCTTTTACCTACATTACTTTCTCGAAATTCTAAAAAATTTAATGCAAAAGTTCAGCATCTGTATCTTTGTACTTATGGTCCAAATTGCGGATCTGAAATTTTTGAGGACTTACACGTTCTCCATATGCCCACTAGTGAAGAAATCTTTATGGCAGCAAAAGAGCTAGAAGGAATGTTGCCTGATATTATTCCTTCTTTTACAATGCTACAAAAAAAAATTCGTGATAATGATGTCTGTCCACTATTATCTAATGGGTTAACTCGAATATCTGATTATTATTTAATAAAACATGGGTATTTTTTTGAGAAATAAAAAAATGAATATTTTTATCTTTGCTTTCAATAAGATAATGGTAATCAATTAGATTTTAAAATTAAAATTATTTTATTATGTTTAAATGTAGCGTTTGTAGTCACAATAATTATAAATATAAACTGAAATTGGGAAAACAGCCAATTGTCCATCATCTATTAAATAACAAAAGTGAAAATTATCAATTGTATGATTTTAACATAGTGACATGTAAAAAATGTGCACATATTCAAATCGAAAATCCATTTGATCCTAAAATTTTGTATCAAAATTATTTTGTGTTTAGTAGCTCTAAAAATAATCAGCATATTTCATTATTAATAAAGCAAATGATTTCATTATTTAATTTAAATAAAGACTCAAAAATTTTTGAAATAGGATGCAATGATGGTCACATGTTGGCAGATCTTAAAAAAAATGGTTTCAAAAATATTTCAGGAATTGAGCCAACCAAAGATGCTTTCGGTTTAGCAAAAAAAAAAGTAAAAAATGTGTATAATGATTTTTTTAATCAAAAATTTTTAGATAAGGAAAAATTAAGAAATTATGATTTAATTTATTCTCGGCAAGTTCTTGAACATATATATGATTTAAATGGTGTATTGAAAGCAGCTCATTCGATGCTTAAAAAGAATGGTAAACTTATGATAGAAGTACCACTGCATGATATGTATTTTGAAAATTATGATTATACTTTTTGGGAAGAACACGTTAATTATTTTACAAAAAATTCTTTGTTTCAATTATTATTAAGAAACAAATTTAGAATTTTTCATCATGAAACTATTCTATTTTCAGGAAAATCAATAATTATATTTGCTGAAAAACATGAAAAAAAATTAAAATATTCATTCAATTTATCTCATGAACACAAAAAGATAAAAAATTATTTTGATGGATTTAGTACTTTTAAAAAAAGTGTCCAAAAATTTCTAAAATCAATGAAAAAAAAACCATTTATTTATGGTTGTGGATGCAGATCGTCAAATTTTGTCAATTTTCTAGGTATTGGAAAATTAGTAGAGTGTTTTGTGGATGATAATAAGACCAAACAAAATAAGATTAATCCACTAAATCTTCTCGAAATAAAAAAATTCAATATAAATAAATTGAAAAATAGAACTGTGCTATTGGGTGTATGTACTGAGTTTGAAAATATTTTGATAAAAAAATTAAAAAAACACTTCAAGATAGATAATATTTTTTCTATTTTGCCACCATCTAGAATTCTGCCATCTTTTTGGAAAAATATTATAGATAAAAAATTAAAAAGATATTAACTAGTATCTAAAGTTGATTATTATTTTAAATATTTAATTATTTAAAAATTAAGATAAACTTGAAATGCATATTTATAAGAAATCTTTACCCAAAAAAAAATAATTGAAATTTAAAATAATTCTTACAAATAATTGCTGAGTCATAAGTATGAATGTCAATTACATTAAAATTTTTATTAAAAAAAAGATAAAAGACCACCAAATACGTAAAATTTTATATTTTAGAGCAATAATACATTTAATTAGATATTTTTTATTTAGCAATTACAGAAAAAATAGATGTTTTGTAGATCCACCATCAGACTTTTTTTATAAATATAAAAAACTAGCTAATTATTTTTCAATTCCTTTATTAATTGCTGCAAAATACTTAAAAAATAAAAAAATTTTTATAAGTATTAGTAATGAGTATAATTATTCGGTGGGGCATATTTACGCTGAAATTGACCTACTTAAAAGAATTCAGTATTCAGATGATAAATACTATGGCTCAAGAATATGGTTTACAACATCTAAAAAAGATATTTTAGGTGAGACCAAAAATATATTTGAAAATGAGAATTTTAAAGTACTGTTTGGTGGTTTAAAAAGAATATTTCTTACATTTGTTGCTATAAAGGATCCATCTATTTCAGTTAATGGAACTTTGAGTCATTCAGATTATATTTTGGGAAAAGATAATTCAAATCGTATTACATTTAATAATTTTCCAAAAAAACGTATAAGATTATTTACTAAGAGCCAAGATTTCTATCCAAATAAAAATAAATTACCTAATTATCAAGAAGTAACAAATAAATTGCTGCAAAGTTTAAATATATCAAAAAAATATATAGTTATTCAAATTAAAACAAAAATAGAAAATGGAACATTCAAAATTTTAAATCCAGATTCACTTTTAAAAACTATCGAATATTTTCAGGATAAAGATTATCAAATTGTTTTTGCAGGTCGAGAGCAATGCCCAGATATTTTTTCAAATAAATCTATAATTAATTATGCAAACTCAAAATATGCATCACCATTAAATGATTTTCTTCTTATAGGACATTG
>ENA-OSJC01000616-OSJC01000616.1-marine-metagenome-genome-assembly--contig:-NODE-616-length-33479-cov-8.286300_pt1 | contig 33479 bp, 27 predicted proteins | sample MGYA00237885_ERZ534234 | MGnify/ENA primary metagenome ERZ534234 (study PRJEB26413, sample SAMN06343907) | marine metagenome | isolation source: coastal waters | place: Atlantic Ocean: West Antarctic... | reverse complement strand
AAGTAAAACCAACAGGAAAATAACGATCTTATGAATAATCTTTACGCGTTTGGCATTGGCATCGGTACTAAAAACAATACCGGAGAATGGCTAGAGGTTTTTTATCCCGAACCCATGCTCGCACCCTCTGACGAATTAGCAACTATTCTTTTAGCGTGCCTAGGATCACACAATGGTGACATAGAACCATCTCAGGAGGCTCTTGCGGCACTTATTAGCGCTCTTCTTCAAAATGGCTATAACCAGCTAGCCGAAACCGTTACCGCATTAAAAGCCTCAAGCAAGCCGGTTGTCGCCATAATACTGTCAACTGACGCGGCTCCTTTGTCTGTCCCTCAGGGTTATCTCAAGCTGCACTTGCTGTCACACAGGTTAGTCAAGCCGCACCGAACGAATATATCAGGCATCTTTGGCGTCTTAAAAAATGTAGCATGGACTAACGTCGGTGCCATTGACATTAAAGAGCTTCCTGATCGTATGCTAGCTGCGCGCGTCGAGGGAACCCCTCTGCACGTAGACTGTGTGGACAAATTCCCCAAAATGGTCGACTACATCGTACCAACTGGCGTACGTATAGCCGACACCAGTCGAGTACGATTGGGGGCTTATGTGGGTGAAGGCACCACCGTGATGCACGAGGGGTTTATTAACTTCAATGCAGGCACGCAAGGTCCAAACATGGTTGAAGGGCGAATATCTGCAGGTGTGTTCTGTGGTGCTGGTTCAGATATTGGCGGTGGCGCATCAATCATGGGGACTCTCTCTGGCGGTGGTACTGAAGTTATTTCATTAGGTGAGAAATGTCTACTTGGCGCTAATTCTGGAGCAGGTATCTCCCTTGGGGATCGCTGCACTATTGAAGCGGGTCTTTATGTGACTGGGGGCACTGTGGTCACTTTGTTGGATGGTGCTAAAGCTGCTACCGGCAGGGTCAAAGCCCGAGACCTCTCAGGACAAAGTGACCTACTCTTCCGTCGCAATTCCGTAACTGGAACGGTTGAATGCCTGACTAACAAAACCGCCTTTGAACTTAACAGCGTCTTACACAATTCAAATTAAATCTAATTGACTATGCTTTAAAGCATAGGATTCGATAGAATAACGTTTTTGACCCCAATGAGGGAATAATTTTGATCTCTAGAATATTAGTACTAACGTTTACACTTCTGTTCACAACCGCACACGCCAGCCCAGTGCAACAAACCAAAGGCGATTTTGTTGATAAGTTTCGTCAATTAGAAGAAATACTACCGACACCAAATCGCTACAGATCAGCTTCAGGCGAGCCTGGGCGTGACTATTGGCAGCAAGAGGTCGATTACAAAATAACCGCAGTGCTGGATGAGTCAAACCGGCACCTCAGCGCAAGTCAACAGATCAGCTACACCAACAATTCACCTGAAACTCTAAAATACCTGTGGTTGCAGCTTGAACAAAATCGCTTCAAAGCGGATTCAATGGCCGAAATGTCTGGTGATTTCGCTGGAATTGGTCGTCGTGGACCAGGCACTAAATCGAATAATGGTGATGCACCCGCCGGTATTAGCTTCGGTGAGTTGAGACGACAACAGTACTACGCTGATAACGAGCCAGGTTACGAAATTAGCGGTGTACGGGATAGTAATAACAAGCCATTGCCTAATATCGTGGTTGGCGCGCAAATGCGTATTGATTTACCTAGCCCGCTAAAACCGGGGCAAACCACATTGATTAAGATGGACTATCAATTCAATATCCTTGAAGAAGATGCGGTATCGGCAAGGGCCGGCTATGAGCATTTCCCTGACGATGCTCGCGAGGGTGGCAATGATATATTCTTATTAGCCCAGTGGTTTCCCCGAGTAGCTGCCTACTCAGATTACGAAGCTTGGCACAATAAAGAATTTTTAGGTCGTGGTGAATTTACTCTCGAATTTGGTGATTACGATGTTAGCTTAACCGTACCCGATGATCACATTGTCGCCGCCACTGGTGTTTTACAAAATCCAAAAAACGTGCTCAGCAAACAGCAGCGACAGCGACTAGTTACCGCACAAAACGCCCCTCGCCCTGTGTTTATCGTAACCGCTGAGGAGGCGTTAGAAAAAGAAAAAACAGCTAGTGCCAGCAGTCAAACATGGCGCTTTGAAGCGAAAAATGTCAGGGACTTTGCCTGGTCCTCATCACGGAAATTCATGTGGGATGCCAAAGGTCACCAACAGGGGGGCGAAGATCAACCTCTAGTGATGGCGATGTCGTTTTTCCCGAAAGAAGGCGGAGACTTGTGGGCCAAATATTCAACTGAGTCTGTTATCCATACCATGGATGTATATTCTCGCTATTCTTTTGATTACCCCTACCCTGTCGCACAGAGCGTCAATGGTCCGGTGGGTGGTATGGAATATCCAATGATTACCTTCAATGGCCCGAGAACTACTTGGCATGAAGATGGCACACGAACCTACACTCAGGCGGAAAAGCGCTTTCTAATTGGCGTTGTCATCCACGAAATTGGTCATATCTACTTTCCCATGATAGTCAACTCAGATGAGCGTCAGTGGACTTGGATGGACGAAGGTTTAAACAGCTTTCTTGATGGCGTAGCAGGACGCGAGTGGGACCCAATGATACCTTGGGGTGTTGAACCACGAGATGTGGTTGATTACATGAAATCAACTGTCCAAGTCCCTATTATGACGCAATCAGATAGCGTCCTTCGTTTGGGGCCAAACGCCTATACTAAACCGGCAGTAGCGTTAAATATTCTGCGGGAGGTTGTCATGGGACGTGAGCTGTTCGATTTTGCGTTTAAGGAGTATGCACAGCGTTGGAAATACAAGCGCCCTACTCCATCAGATTTTTTCCGCACCATGGAAGAAGCGTCAGGGGTTGATCTCGATTGGTTTTGGCACGGCTGGTTCTATACCACTGATCACGTCGACATTTCCCTTGATAAGGTATCAGAACTTCGACTAGACACTAAAGATCCTGACATTGATTACGCCCGACGACGTACCGAAGAGGCCGACAAGCCATCATCGCTGTTCTTGGATCGGAATAAAGCGGACGGAAGTGTATTGTGGATTGATAAAAATGCTGACATTAGTGATTTTTACGATAAGAATGACCGTTTTACCGTGACGAACAAAGAGCGCAATAAATATCAGCAGATGCTTGCGGATCTTGAGCCTTGGGAGCGCATTGCGCTAGAAAGAGCCGTCAAAGAGGACAAGCATTACTATGTTTTAGAGTTTTCAAATTTAGGCGGCTTGGTCATGCCTATTCTTCTGCAACTTACCTATGAAAATGGCGAGGTTGAAGACCGATATATTCCTGCTGAAATATGGCGTAGAGCCCCACATCAGGTGAAAAAGTTAATAGTAACCGATAATAAACTCAGCTCTGTGACCGTCGATGCAGGCTGGGAAACAGCTGATGTTAATGTCCATAACAATCACTATCCGCGCAAAATAATCCCTTCTAGGATTGACGCCTACAAAGCGAAAAAGAGCAAGGATCTAGTGCGTCGCGACATCATGCATGACATGACAACTGAGCTAAAAGAACCGAAGATAAAGCCCAATAAAAAATGATGTTTATGCCTAAATTTTTTCATCTAACCTGTATTGTCGTTGTGGCCATTTATGCCGGCAATGCAGAGTCCCATGAACAAAAAACGAGCGTCACCGTATTATTGGCTCACGAAAATACTAGCTCACTGCAAATCAGCCACCGATTCAACTTACATGACGCTGAACATGCTCTAAATGAACTGTTTGGTAGCAAAAGTGACATCATTAGTGATTTAGATACGCAACGGCTCTTCAGTCTTTATGTTCAGGAACATTTTGCGCTGCGGATGACTAATCAATTACCGATTAAGGTTAATTTCGTAGGCCATGAAGTCGAAGGTAACTTTTTTTGGGTATACCAAGAGGCGTCTATACCCCCATCTATCCCTCAACTCGAAATATTTTCAGATGCACTTCAGTCAGTTTGGAAAAGGCAAACCAACCTAGTCAACGTGGAAGGTTTGGGACCCCTCCAGTCCCTCCGGTTTACGATCAACAGTGGTTGGAAAACCATTCTGCTCAAACCTCTCTAATACTTATCATAAGCGACGATGTAGGAGTTGAATAGCGCTCATGGAGCGAGCTGTGTCTGTCGATTTGTGCATAAGCTTATACCAACTGAAATTAGTCATACAAATATAGATATGCTTTACTATATTAAAGGGAAGCAAATCAATTGTGGATAAGACTATGACGCCAAGCATCAGAGCAGTCGCTGAGCCCCGCGCTCGTCGAACTCAAGCAAGAACCGAATTGGCGCGGGCCAGTATGATTAGTGCCGCTACACCCATGTTTGCTGAAAACGGCTTTACTGCCACCTCTGTGCGTGACATAGAAGTCGCCGCCGACGTAAAGCGTGGCATGCTTGTCTATCACTTTGGTGACAAAGATACATTCTGGAAAGCGGTAGCCGATTCAGTGTTCGATCGGATCGCATCACAACGAAAATTGCGAGTTTCTGTACTCAAAGATATGTCAAGGCGAGAAGGCGTCGCAATGATAATCCGGTTTCATGTGCGTATTTTTGCCCAGTACCCTGAACTCAGTAGGCTAATGGCTCAAGAAGCGCGGCAGAAGTCTTGGCGTATCGAGTACTTAGTAACACAACATATTAAACCCGGTAGCATCGACTTAGAGAAGTATGTTTCAAAGGCCCTCAATCTCACTTCAAGACAATTCGCACATTGGTACTATATTATGGTCAGTGGATGCGCCACGATATTCTCGTTTGAGCCCGAGTGCGCACTATTATTCGGCTTTGATTCTCGGCAAGACAAAGTAGTAGAAGCTCACGCCAACATGTTAGTCGGAATGCTGCTCGGACGGACGGCCTAATAAGCGATTATGCACTACGCCATTGTTTATCGATAAACCATTAGATGGCCAACTGCGTTCTCATTAAAATGGCAGAACATTAAAAATGTTCCTAATTACATAGATTATTACTTTGTATCCTCAGCCATAAAATGTAAAACTTTGCTCTCAGTTCTATAATCAAGCACTTGAAGGATTACCCACATGAGACAAATAAAATTAGCAAGTCCCGGAGGCCTTAAGAACCTAAATTTGGTCGAGGTCGAAAAGCCTATCGCCAAAGCAGGCCAGGTGATTATCAAAGTTGCTGCAAGTAGCCTGAATTACCATGATCTATTAGTATCTCTTGGCCAAATTCCAACTGAAGATGGACGAGTAGTTCTCTCTGACTGCGCTGGCGAAGTCGTTGCCGTGGGTGAGAATGTTACTCTGTGGAAGGTCGGCGACTCAGTGATGAGTTGTTGCTACCCCAACTGGATCGACGGACCACCGCAGTATCAATTGCTAAGCTTCATTGGCGATAACGAAGACGGGTACTCCACAGAGTATATCGCCATTTCTGAAAAATCTATTACTCGTACCCCAAAAAACTGGACGATGGCAGAGGCCGCCACATTGCCCTGTGCCGGCTTGACGGCGTGGCGAGCGCTGGTTAACGATGGGAATCTTAAAGCCGGTGAAACCGTCTTAGTGCAGGGCACTGGTGGTGTATCTATCTTTGCTCTTCAACTAGCTAAGTCGTTGGGTGCAAAAGTTATTGCTACCTCTTCCTCTGATGAAAAACTAAAAAAACTCAAAGAATTAGGAGCTGATGAGGTCATTAACTACAAAGATGAGCCACAATGGGGAAAGGCAGTCCTTGCTAAGACCGGTGGTTTAGGCGTTGACCATGTCGTTGAAGTTGGAGGCGGCGGTACATTTGGAGAATCTGTTCGAGCTGTAAAACTTGGGGGGCACATAGCTTTGATTGGAGTTTTGAGCGGCCCATCAGTCAGCGAGATTATTCTTCCACGCATCTTTATGAAGCAAATTCGTCTAAGTGGTGTTGCCATGGCTAATCAGCAAACTCAACTGGCCATGCTGGACTATCTAGACTCCACGTCTATTCGACCTATTATCAGTGATACGTTTGATTTAGCGCAGCTAGCAGAGGCGTTTCAACATCAAATTGACAACAAACACTTTGGTAAAATTTCAATCTCTGTCTCTCAAGACTAGTAACGCTGAGTGTCGTCAAAACATGGGTTAACCCCAGTTTTGACGGCGACAAGCGGTGCCTATAGCCTCCATCTCATTAACTACCGGTGCTTGCAGAGTTTGCCGTTTGTTGTATTAGATCAGCAAACTCAGCCAACAAAGGCTGTGGCAATGTGTGACCCATACCCTCAAAACGAACCAACTTTGCATGGGGTACTTGTTGCTTGGTCGCTATAGCACCACTGACATTAACCAATAGGTCTTGGTTACCATGAATAATGAGTACCGGGATTTTAAGCGTGTTAAGCAGCCCATTTCGACTGGGTGCTGAGCGAATCGCGGCTAATTGTCGCAGATACCCCGCTGGATTATTCGAGCGTTTAAATTCAGCTTTGACGTCTATGGCGACGTCTTCATCTGATTCCAGATACCCCGGGCTGCCAAACATTTGTCGTGTTTTTACAGAATTGTCTAAAGCCGACGTACCTTTGGGGATAGGTTTAACCATCTGCCTAGCCACTGCAAGAGAGGCACCACCGTTACCAAAAGCACCTGTCTTAGACATAATAGAGGTTAATGATAGTGCTCTTGTCGGATACAGCCCGGCAACCAACTGGCTGATCATTCCACCCATCGACATTCCGACAATATGTGCAGACTCAATTTTAAGCGCATCAAGCAAGCCCACGGTATCAGCTGCCATATCATTTAAGCTATAAGGCACCTTCACCGGCACACCGAACAACGAATTAAGCTCTAAGCGGAAAAAACTTGGGGCTACCTCGCCCTCCATTTTATCGGTTAGCCCGATGTCTCGATTATCAAAACGTATCACTCTAAAACCACGCTCTACCAATAGCTCACACAATTCTATTGGCCATCGAATCAACTGGTTATAAAGCCCAGCTATTAGCAACACTACAGGGGCGTCGTCATCACCAAACTGTTGGTATGCCATACGTATGCCGTTAGATTGGACAAACTGTGTACCCGGCTCTTCCGTTTTATTATTGGTCACGTAGTTCTCGCCTTAAAATTTTGCCTACCGGTGATTTTGGTAAATCATTGCAAACTCTATTATACGGGGTACTTTGTAAGCCGTTAACTGTTTACGACAAAAAATTATCAACGCCCGCTCGGTAAGTTCTGGATTGGTAGACACCACAAACAACTTGACCTCATAATTCAAGGGTATAGAAAAGGCGACTTATCTAAGCCGCCTTTTACCGTTGATAGCCAATAATTCTATTGTGTTGGCAATTCCCCTGGAGCCCAATAGTTAATAAGGTCTTTAATATAATTACTGGAAGCACCCGACGTAGAGGCGCCAAGCCCTACTTGAACGCGCGGCCCTATTAAAAAAGGCCGAGGTTGCAGATCATAAAGTGTTGCCGAAGGGTCTATTTCTGTTGCTAGCTTATTAAATTCTGATTTCATCCAAGTTTCTTGAGCTGCTTGATAGCCCGTACTGCCATATGCTAGTTGCCCAACCAAACGACCGTTGAGATCAAAAACTCCAGACCCACTAGCTCCAGGTGCTGCAGGCAACGTGTAATGCAGTGTGGAACGCTCATCCATGTTGAGACCTATAAATGCACCTCCACTTGTCACATAGGGCCCTGATCTGAGCATCAACGCTGGATGCCCCACTGTAATTAATGGCTCACGGCGCACAAGCAGACTAGAGTCTGCAAACTGAATAGGCTCAAGATTCATCTCTTGATCTGTCCGTAAGAGCGCAACATCACCACGGTGGGCGCCCTCAACATCGTTCCAGGTTGTGTCTGTTAACAATGCTTTGTAAATGTCTCCCACATCTAGACCCGTCCGATTCACTAATCTGGCATTAACAATTTGTCCTTGGAATGTTTGAAAGGTATTTTGAGCTCCCACTGACATAAAGGTTACGCAGTGATCGTTTACAACAATCAAATTTTTACTAACAGCAAACCCAGTACATATGCATGAGTCACTGAAATCATCAGTAAGATCACCATCAGCGCAGTTAGTACAGCCATTCTGGCGAAGGTACATTACCGTGCCCTGTTTGGCCGTATCAAATGCAGAGCTATTTAATTCACTTCGTGGAAAGCCAGATACGGTAAATGCATCACCATAATCAATCACTTCATAATTTGTTGTCGCTAATGTATTTCCGCTGGCTGGCCAATTAGAGTTGCTCGTAATCACCGGTGCATCAGTATTGAGAATCGAAGCTTGTTGAGCATCATAACTCTCGATAAACGCTCGCATATCTGCACTACCCAAAGCAACCGTTGATTGATTCGGGTCAGCAAAAAACGTACTTAAAACACCAAGAGAATTTTTTCCAGGATGGGCAATTCCATAACAGTTATCGGGCGTGTCGTAGTAATCGGTCTTGATCATACCAACTACATAGCCATTGTGATTAAGAAGAGGCGCCCCGATACTACCTACATCAGACCAAAAGTCTACTGCGTAAACATCAGCTCCATCGCCACCAATATCACCAAAATAAAAATATTGGTCACAATTATTAATAATTTCCGCGGTGGTGGCATGCCAACCCCCGGCGTCTCTTGCGAAGTCAGGATGGTGCAGTGTTACGATGCTTGATTCACGCGAGATATCTGTTGGGGCCAACTGCAAAACCGATGTTTGCTTCTCAATTGAATCCCAGGACGACCAATCCTCCACGAATACATTTTTATTCTTGCTACCCTTAGTTAACTTGATGATGGCAAAGTTCCCATCACTTGCGACAACCGACCCTGCACCCCAGCTGCCATCAAAGGCTTGAATGATGGGTCCAGCGCCCACTTCAAAGGTTATTCCCTGGTTACCAGAGGCCTCGAACTCATCAACCAAGGTCTGACAGGTATGAAACACCTCAGGATTAAATGGGTTTGGGTAATTTCCTCCAGCCCAAGGACGATCAGGTTTTTCTTCAAACGATGTCGTTGCGTTTACCTCGGTAATGATAAGATCTGGGGCAATAAAAAAACCTGTTCTTGGTTCTGAACTAAAACGCCAATCGATATATCCATTTTGACCGAGCATGCATGTATCGGCATAAACTTGAACGACCGCTGGAGCCGCCCATCGCGCGACTTTAGCGGGTGTATCAAGCGTACTAAAATCTATATTATCCGCTACACGATTTTGCAAATAGCCATCATACTTTTTAACAGAAAAACTTTTGTTACCATTGGAATCTTCAAAAACCTCTCCGTCAGGCCACTGATCAATAATGGTTTGCACTTTGATCGTACCGTAGTCGGATACTACTTTTGACGAAGCAGCCCTAGGTGTAAATCCTGTTCCCCCGCCACTACCATCACCCACAGTAACGTCTTGAAATCCAGCCTCATCAGTACTAAAACAAACCTCATTACCCTGCTGATCTTGGGTACATTTACTCTGATAAACAAATCTAAGCTTTTCTTCGACAGGTGGTTCCGTACCAGTAATGTGGGCAATGATCTCAGCATAATTATCTCTCGTTGCGCCTGACCCAACTACGCCATTGGTCATCGTTTCTCCTGATAATCCAAAAAGATAACGCAATAGCAACAACCCATCGGTTAGCGCATCCAGGGACCCATTACCATCTAAGTCAAATGTCTCCACCCGCTGGTCAATATAGCTCCCTATAGCCTCTGGACTAGTGACGCTTGCATTATCGGCTAGTGCACCCGCTGTCAGTGATGTACCACCCAAACCAAACTGGTGACGCAGGACTAAAAGTCCATCAGTTAACGCATCATCGTCTCCGTTTCCATCAACGTCATACTGTGACGAAACACTCACGCATGAAATCGAGCATGCCAGTAGCAACACTAGTCTCCGAAAAAATAGATTAACTAAGCCTGTTTTACTACTCATATGTAAACTCCTAAATAAGTGTTTATCAACAAAAATAATTTAAAATAATAGCAATAAATGATACCCATATATGAATAGATAATAACCGGCACATAGGGATATCGACAGTCCAGAATTAACATTTAGTAGAGTCGGGCTATTTATGGGGAGAGAACGAGTTGCAAATCCTTATTAGGGCCTGCAAATAGTGAAAAAAGGTAAATTAGCCCTATTTGTGACAGACATAACTCTAAATCTCGCAGTAAAAAAAGTCTAAAATAATGCTACAGACTAAGCCAATAGCACTATTATTTCGTACCTTGTTGTAAGATCCAAGAGTGTAGTCATGTAGGTAAGAGCAATGTGATGTCTTGAAAAGGCAAAATCAAATACTACTTAATACAATTCAACTATAGTATTTCCATATAATGAAACAACCTATTCATATTGTTTGGTTTAAGCGCGACCTGCGAGTCAATGACCATGCACCCCTTGCATATGCAGTAGCTGAGGGAATATCAGTTTTACCGCTTTACGTCATTGAAGAAGAATATTGGCAGCAAGATTTTGCCTCGCGTCGACACTGGTCTTTTATTCGTGATTGCCTGTTAGACCTTCGAGAAGACACAGCAGCTCTGGGTCAACCGCTAGTGGTACGAGAAGGAGAAATTTGTGAAATTTTTCACGATATTAGTAGTAAATATATTATCAAGGGCATTTTTTCCCATGAGGAGTGTGGCAATAATTGGACCTATCAGAGGGACAAAAAAGTTATTGCATGGTGTAAAAGTAACAACATCCCTCTCCATGAGTTTCCTCATAATGGTGTAGTAAGGCGACTGGAAAGTCGTGACCATTGGTCAAAAATACGTAACGCCCGTATGGCAAAACCACTGATTAACTCACCGGATAACATACCCCTCCTCGCGAGTGAGAGTATCGGTGAAATACCATCTGCGAATCATCCTATGTTTGGTGACACCCTGGTCGGCACCGTACAGCCTGGTGGGCGCAGAGAGGCACTAAAAATACTGGACAGTTTCTTGGCTAGGCGCTCAGTCTACTATGTCCAAAATATTTCAAACCCGGGACGATCAGGTCACTATTGTTCAAGACTCTCCGGGCATCTCACCTGGGGTTCGCTCTCAGTGCGTGAAGTGGTCAAAGCCGCCCAGGCTTTTGCGCAAACATCTGCCTTTGGACAACACGGAGAGCAAAAGCGGAGTTTTTCTGCATTTAATAATCGTCTGGCGTGGCGCTGCCATTTCATGCAAAAACTTGAAGACCAGCCCAGCATCGAATTTGAGTGCATGCACAGCGCCTATGAAGGGATACGCAAGACTCATCCTCAAACCGCCATTTATTATCAAGCGTGGGCTGAGGGACGCACAGGCTACCCGCTTATTGATGCCTGCATGCGCAGTCTCGTTCATCGCGGATGGATCACCTTTCGCATGCGTGCCATGTTAGTGTCTTTTGCCAGTTACCACCTGTGGTTAGATTGGCGGCAAACCGGCTACCATTTGGCCCGAGTATTTACCGATTATGAACCTGGCATTCACTACAGTCAGCTACAAATGCAGTCTGGCGTAACGGGCATCAATACAACACGCATTTATAACCCTATCAAGCAGTCCCAAGATCAGGACCCCAAAGGCCAGTTTATCCGTCAGTGGGTGCCAGAATTGAGGAACGTGTCTGACATGTGGATTCATGAACCCTGGAAAATGAGCTCGGCGCTACAGCAGAGGGCCAGTTGCCTGATTGGTGAAGACTATCCAGCGCCTATAGTAGAAAACGCCTCTGCCATCAAAGCGGCGCGCTTGGGCCTGAGTGCGGCTCTTACCCAAGCGGACTATCGCCAAGAGGCGAATCAAATCTTTGACAAACTAGGCAGCCGTCAGCGTCCAAAAAAACCAGCGACATCCAAAGTAGACAGCAGTCAACTCTCGCTTTTTAACTAAAGCGCGGCACGCCAATAAGTGCTCCTAGATCAAGGCAGTACAATATTAAAGCTATCATTCGACTCTCCCAGTAATGAGAAGAACCTTAGTAATTTTAGCGTACTGCCCTCAATTGATAACTGGTCAGAGGTAATGATATCGGTAATACCTACTTCACCCACCAAAACATCAACGAACATTGCCTGCGTTATTTTGATACTGGTATCTGCAGTGCTGTCAAAGGGTGCATCTTGATAGTGCATAACCGAGTTTCTTATGGTCAACACAAAGTTTTGATTTCGCTCGGTAAACAATATGTTGAGCTTAAGTGCCTCTCCTTCTGCTTTTTCGGCATCTAAAGTTACTGATAGGGCCTTCATAAACTCTATAGGAGGGACTTCCTGTAAAAATGCTTTTGAGTTAATCTTTAGAAATTGCTCTTTTACCTTTCCTGCGATTAATTCAGCGGCTCCGGATAGATAGATATCTCGCCACGGACCGGATTCAGCTTGATAGCCCATCTGACGATAGGCTTCGGCCAGCATTTCGCGTGCTGCCACGTTGTCTGGGTCAGCAAACACTAAGTGATTAAGAACCTCAGCCACCCAACGGTACTCACCCTCGGCCATCGATTTACTAGTACGTTCAAGAATTGCCTCAGAACCACCCATAGCGTCAACGTAACGCTGCGCAGACTTTTCTGGCGGTAATGGGTTCAAATTTGCAGGGTTGCCGTCATACCAGCCAAAATAATGCTGATACACCGCCTTGCTATTGTGGCTCAACGTTCCATAGTAGCCTCGAACATGAAAATTCTTTGCCAAACTCTTAGGCAACTCCAACTTTTCAGCGATCTCTCGAGGGGTATACCCTAAATTGGCCAACCGTACAGTTTGGTCGTGGGTAAATTTGTACATGTCCTGTTGCTGTTGCATTTGAACGATAATCCGGTCATGCCCCCACGTCGGCCAATGATGACTATTAAATAACACCTCAACATCAGTTAGTCGATCAATAGATTGCCCAATATAATTACTCCAAAGCAGTGCGTCACGAACTTTAGCGCCGCGTAAAGTGAGAACATTGTGCATAACATGGGACAGAATTTCGGCGCCACAAAAAGCGTTCCACTGCGGTAGATAAAACGTTAACTCCGCCGGTGCCTCTGAGCCTGGCATGTTAAAGAATTCAAAGTCCACACCATCAACCGACATATTTATTTGCGGCTTATCAATAATGACCGACGGACGAACAATAGAGAGCGAGCCGAATACCACCTGCTTGCCCAAACCACTGTCAACATGACCGGTTATTGAATGATCTAATGAGTCGCCAAACATGTAGCTACCGCGGCGTGTCATAGCAGGTCCGGCAATAAGGTTTTCGCTAGTCGCCTCTTCAATAAACCCTACCGGCGCAATGATAGGAACGCCCTCCGCTTTAGCGTCTTGCGCATTAGTTATCGCTAAAATACCCCCAAAGTGATCGACATGACTATGGGTAAAGATCACGCCGGTGACCTTAATTTGACCCAGGTGCTGTTCCGCAAACTCCATGGCCACAGTGGTTGTTTCTAGCGTTGTTAACGGATCGACCACAATCCATCCATTATCGCTTTTAATGAGTGTTGTATTGGCCAGATCAAAGCCGCGTAGCTGGTAGATACCTTCTTTAACCTTAAACAAACCTCGAATATTATTAAGCTTTGCCTGTCGCCACAGACTCGGGTTAACCGTATCGGGGGCTTCACCAGAAACAAAACCATAGGATCCAGGGTTCCACATGATATTGCCCTGCTGATTAACCAGTTCACTATCTGGCGCAAGGGCCACTAACCCTCTCTTGGCATCGATAAAATCTTGCTGATCGGTAAAGTCCAAGCTCTCTGCCACACGTTTATTGCTCTCGATGGTATGGGTGCTGGCCTGGATATTTTCTTGTTTTGGTGGTTGCACCGATTGTTCACAGCCAACAAGTAACAAGCCCGCTAGGATTACAAGTTTAGTACTCAAAAGTCTGGTTTCAATTAACATTACAAAGGGACCTCAAGGATTTTAGGGTAATAAAAAACACCGCCTCAACGGTATCAAGACGATGTTTCTAATGACGGTATCCAGCTGACTAGACGACTTCGAATAATCCCGCTGCGCCCATTCCACCGCCCACACACATAGTGATCACAACGTACTTTTCACCGCGGCGTTTGCCTTCCATCAACGCGTGTATAACCATGCGAGCGCCACTCATACCAAAGGGGTGTCCAATAGAGATGGCACCACCATTGACGTTTAGTCTCTCCATAGGAATACCGAGCTTATCGCGACAGTAAAGTACCTGTACAGCAAATGCCTCATTGAGTTCCCACAAACCGATATCATCAATATTCAAACCATTACGTTTGAGTAATTTGGGGATCGCAAAAACTGGACCAATACCCATCTCATCAGGCTCACAACCAGCAACTGCCATTCCTCTATAAATACCCAGTGGCTCAATATTACGCTGTGAGGCCAAAGTACCCTCCATGAGGACAACTGCGGCTGCACCATCAGAAAGCTGTGATGCATTACCTGCAGTGATCGTACCGCCATTGCGAACTGAGTTTAGGCCAGAAAGATTCTCAATCTTGGTACCGGGACGATTTCCTTCATCCTTCTCAAGAGTCACTTCTTGTTTGGTCACTTCGCCTGTTTCACGGTTTGTGACCAGCTTAGTTGCAGTTACAGAAACAATTTCATCAGCAAAAAGCCCTGCTTCTTGGGCTGCAGCTGTTCGTGTCTGGGACATAAGAGCATATTCATCCTGCGCTTCACGAGAGATATTGTAACGCTTTGCAACAGTCTCTGCGGTGTCCAGCATCGGCATATGAATCAGCGGTGCATGCTTCATCGCCAATGGGTCAGCAACCCGATGGGCATTGAAGTGCTCATTTTGAATCAAACTAATGCTTTCACATCCGCCGGCCAAAATCACTGGAGAGCCGTCATGAATAATCTGCTTGGCACCCGTGGCAATAGCCATAAGACCTGAGGAACACTGACGATCAATGGTCATGCCAGAGACCGTCACTGGTAGACCAGAAGCCATAGCCACTTGCCGACCCAAGTTCATAGTTTGCGTACCCTGTTGCATTGCCGCGCCCATAATGCAGTCATCAATCTCTGCTGGATCAATTCCGGCACGCGAAACCGCGGCATTCACTGCGAAAGATGTCATTGATGGAGATTCGAGGTTATTAAACGCTCCCCGAAATGCCTTACCAATGGGGGTGCGCGCTGCTGATACAATTACCGCTTCTTTCATTTTAGGCTTCCTTTTTTGACCCTGTTTTAATGGCAACTATCCCTGAAGAGCAGCCATGGCTTTCATTACAAACTTTTCAGTCTGCTTACCACCGGACTCTAACGCCTTTTGATTGGAGTCATCTGACAGCTCATCCCATCTAGCAACAATTGCATCAGGATTTTGGCTTTCTACTGGCATGAAAATACCATCGGTCTCATACATGCTTGCAGTTGCATAACCACCGGCTCCGGCACACAAAATCGTCCGAGTAGGCGCTTTTTTATCACACAGTACAATTGCTCCAGCGGTAACTGCTTCAGCGGTCATTAGCTCTAACATAGCCGGTGGCAAAAGATCTTCGGTCATGCGAGTACCTGCGGTAGGCGCCAGTGCGTTAACATGGATGTTGTTTTTACCACCCTCAAGAACCAGTGTATTCATAAAGCCAAGGACTGCCATTTTGGCCGCGCCATAGTTAGTTTGCCCAAAGTTACCATACATTCCACTGGATGACGTTGTCATGACGATGCGGCCATAATTCTGTTCGCGCATAATGTCCCAAACAGCTTTGGTGCAATTGACTGATCCCATCAGATGAACATCTATTACCAATCGGAAATCTGCCAAATCCATTTTGCTAAATGACTTGTCCCGTAAAATACCGGCGTTGTTAATGAGGATATCCACACGGCCCCACTTATCCATCGCCTGCTTGACCATGTCTTCAACTTCATCAAACTTAGCAACATTAGCTCCATGAGCAAACGCTTGTCCACCGGAGGCTTCGATCAAACCAACCACTTCCATAGCAGCATCTGATGAGGCTCCGGTGCCGTCACGCGCACCGCCTAAATCGTTGACCACAACTTTAGCGCCGCGTGCGGCCAATGCCAACGCATGTGAGCGCCCAAGGCCATTGCCTGCGCCAGTTACTATTGCTACTTGTCCTTCAAAATTAATACTCATTGCCTACCTCTTTGTCTAACATAGTGTATTTATAAAATTAATTAGCCATCTGAACGCTTAACCACTCAGCTACCAATGCAGGCTTGTCTCCACCCTCAATTTCAACTGTAATGTTCATTTTAAAATCGTACTGACCGGGGCGTTTCTCGGTAATCTCCATAACAGTCGCATGACAGCGAATTTTACTACCAACTCGCACAGGCGCGACAAACCGTACCTTATCAAAACCTTTGTTAACGCCCATATAAATGCCTTCAATCAACAGATTGTAGCTCTCAGAAAAATAAGACAGCATAGACAATGTCAAAAACCCGTGGGCTATGGTCCCACCAAATGGTGTATTTGCAGCGGCAACGGGATCTATATGAATGAACTGACGGTCAAGCGTGCACTCAGCAAACTCGTTGACTTGCTCTTGAGTGACTTCAAACCAAGGTGTGGGCTCGCAGACGTGTCCAATATACTGTTGAATGTCCGTTTTTTTAATCATCTGTGGCATTATACTTTCCCTCTTTTAATGTAAATAAAAATCCCTGAAAACCGCTGTAAGCTTGGATGAATACAACATTCAAACCACCAAACATTGGCGTGAAAACGCAAAAAATAAGCAAGGGATGTTATCACAAAAATGTGTTTAGTCGCGCTGTAATGTTGACTATGGGGTCTTATTACAAACATGTTCAAACAGTGTAGCGACGTTCTTTTTGAGCGCGCTCTAGAAATACTTAGTATTTGTCATAGCATGCTCTTAGGGACATAAACAATAGAGGGCGTAGTCCGCCACCAATGTGTCTCTAATCAAAGTTTTAGCAACGTTAACGATGGAGTTTATTAAAAGACACTCTACGCAGGTCAGAAACGCTGCCGTGCAGGCCTTATGCGCAGAAACAGAGTGGAGAGCACATACAGCAAGGTTCGCAACAGTGCCTTCGGAGCGGCTAAGAGGCAGTGTTGTGTTACCTGACCTGGCATCTCGCCAAATGGGTGTTTAGCGGTCTAAGAGCCACCCAAGAGGACAAAATCTTGGGCGGCCATCATGCCGTATATGTGAGTCCTAACAACCGTAGTGCTGGCCTTTATTTGCGCCAAATGTTCTCTAAAACATAGCGCTAGTCAGCGCCATGCATCATTTTGGTGATCACGGGCGATATAAGCAACATGACTACAGAAATACCAAGGGCAATAAAACCAACCTGAGAGTAAACCTCTATATAACCGGCCTTTGCGGCTGCCACATTAGTCATTTGCCCGCCTATAGTTTCAGCACCAGTGGTACGTGCAATAATGCCTGCAAGGAAGTTAGACAATCCTGAATACAGGAACCAAGCACCCATCGTCATCCCGACAATTCGCGCTGGCGCCAACTTGGTTACCGCAGACAAGCCAACCGGCGATACCATTAACTCGCCCATTGTATGAATCCAGTAAATCAAGAAGATAAATAGAACAGGGGTTAGCCCTACGTCGCCGGAGCCTTTCATGCCGGCCACCAGCGCCAAGAAGCCAAGGCCTGCCATAGCAACGCCCAATGCAAATTTAACCGGCGTTGAGGGGTTTAAGTCTCGTTTAGCTAGCCAAATCCAAAGCCAGGCCACCAAGGGAGCAAATATAAAGATATAACCCGCATTAAGTGACTGGAACACTGGACCCGGTACAGACCACCCAAAAATTGTTCGATCAACCAGACGCGCAGTCAGTAAATTTAGTGAAGATCCCGCTTGCTCAAACAACGCCCAAAAAGGAATTTGAGCGAGTATAAAGTAAATGGCGGCCAACATTCGCGAACGTTCATCACCGTGTAGTTTGGTCAGCGAGTAACTCACCATACCCACTAGCATGATAATACCAATAGGGCCCAAAATCCCGCCGACGAGTTCTTCGTTCATGACCAATAGCATGGAAACGGCAATAATGGCTAAGCCGACTAGATAACACATCCATTCGACATTAATAAATAAAAATACCTTTTCTTTTAGCTTTTCAACGGACGGGGGCTCGGCCTTACCCTCTAGCCAGCTCTGGCAAGACAAGAAAACCACTAAGCCAACCAACATACCTATACCTGCAAGACCAAAACCGTATTTCCAGCCGTGCACAATACCTAAATAACCGCAGAAAATTGACGCCAAAAACGCGCCCATATTAATACCCATGTAAAAAATCGTAAAACCAGAATCTCGGCGTGAATCACCAAAACCATAAAGCGAGCCAACAATTGTTGAAATGTTCGCTTTAAGAAAACCAACCCCGGCAATTAACAAAGCCAGGGAAAGATACAGCATGGTTAGATAACCCTCTTCAGTCTCAACGCTCATCGTAAATTGGTCGCGAGGGATAACAGCTGGCAAGCCAACAGTTTCAGGCTCTGTGATCAACATATCGGTTTCGGTAAAGGTGACATAAGATGTCCCTAACTCAGAAATAATCATCTGTTTTGCATCACCACCCCGTGCATCTAGGGTAATTTGGTACTGAGTGTCCTGATAGTCCAGCAATTGCTTAGAACCGCTGCCCTCAAAGGTCATGCCGAAGTGACCCAAGGTTAATAGGATTGCCCCAAAGGTTACTGCTTTTCGTGCGCCAAGATAGCGATCGGCCAGTGACCCACCAATAATGGTCATGACATAGACCAGCGCCGTGTACGCACCGTAGAGCAGACTAGAACGTTCGTCGGAAAAAAGAAAATGTTGCGTCAGATAGACCACAAGTAAACCGCGCATGCCGTAATAGGAAAAGCGCTCCCACATTTCAGTCAAGAACAAAATCACCAACCCACGAGGATGTCCCATGATGGTTTTTTCGTTCAGTAATGTGTTATCTGTTTGCGGTGTATCCATAACTTAAATCCCTGCGCTAAATAATGAGTTAGTGTGATTAATGAGTTAAAAACTTAACTACGCTCTAAATTGTGCGAAACTTTAGCATAGTCTAACGCAGGCTGTAACCGTCCTATTTTAGGGTGCTGACTCTGGCTGATATTGATAATAGCCTTCAAACGGAATCATAAGGTGGGCATAGTCTGACCCTTTAAACATTTGGTAGGGGGCTCCAATTTTAAAATCAGTTGAAAACTTAGCAATCGTTATTGGATCCTTGGGCATAAGCATTAAATGTGGGCCAGATTCAATCCAATGACCATGCTTCATGGCCATACTCTTATCACCACCAGGCATACTATTGTCTTCTCCAGTATCACCGTGGAGCATCCAAATATACGCATCTCTCTCCATCATCGGCTTGGTGCCCGCCATGTAGGCCGCAGCCCATTTAAAACCCTCTTCGTCGGCGCAGAGCGCAAACGCATGATGTGCTGTTTTAAAGCCATCTTTTGGCATAGGCTTTGTAGCGGTGCAAGTCCAGCCATTATTACCCTCTCTTAAAACCTGGCCATTACCGCCTACAATTGTGGCGAAATCGCCAATAAATGAGGGTGCGGCTGAGGAGTATGCTGAAATCTGCCATTCTGCGGAAGCGTGAGATACGCTATGATTGGCGGCTATAGCTATGTTAGATATCAGAAATGTTGAGAATAAAACTACCATTGCGCGTAAGTTCATAATAATCTCCACTGGTTGTGAAAAGCTGTAAGCTTTGAAGCTAGTTTTTGTCAAAACGAAATTATGAAAAAAAGTATAACCGCAGTATGCTATGAGATGTTAAATAGACAACAGGACAGTTATGAAGACACTCAGCCCGGCCATGTCAGTATTTTTGGCTCAAAAACCAGACTTTCTCAAATTACTTGGCTTTAAAGACTACTGGTTTGATGAGCCCTCTCAGATCTATCACTGTACCTTTGAGCCCTCCCTCGCGCTCACGCATTCCAACGGCACCATAGTTCAGGGTGGCTTTATCGCTGGTATGCTAGATTCAGCAATGGCACAGCATGTTCTTCATGCCCATGACTTCACGGTGAATCCACTGACCCTAAACTTAGACATTACCTATCTTCTATCGTGTCGGCCAGCGCCAGTTGAGCTTCGCGCAAAGATCCTTAAAATGGGTAAAAGTATCGCATTCACTAGTGCCGAAATGTTTCAGGACAATAAACTAATTGCAACCGCTTCTGCCACTAATAAGCTAGTTAAAATAAAAATTAATTGATTTATATCATATATTTATGCCAATTAATTAAAGTAGAGTATTAGATATTAATATTTATAAAGGCTATAGAAGAGATGCCGGTTTTGTGTGCTTTGGCACCAAATGTAAACCGAATGGCACCAATTAAAAAGACCTACAATTAACCGATCTATAAGGTTGTCGTAGCGACCATGAAGGAGCAACAAAATGACTAACATCCAAGCAACCGAGCATAACGCCAGCGAAAACGCAGAACTAGCTGACTTCCGAAGAGGCGTCATTGACTGGATCAAGCACAACACCCCTGCTGACCCCGGCTTTTTACTACCACAAACATTTATGGAAGTTGGTTCAGAGCAGGTATTAGAGTTTCTACGCGAGTGGCAGCACAAGGTTTGGTCGTCAGGCTACTTAGGCATGGCATGGCCTAAGCAATACGGTGGTGGCGGTATGCCACGTATTTATCAGCAAATTGCTGACCAAGAAATGAAACGCGCCCGCGTACCGATCTGCTTTAACGTCATTGGGTTAGGCTGGGCTGGGCCACTTATTATTGATACCGGTACAGACTTTGAAAAAGAAACCTACCTTAAGGGTATTCTCACCGGAGAGGATATATGGTGTCAGGGGTTTTCTGAGCCTAACCATGGCTCTGACTTAGGTAGCATCCAAACACGTGCAGAGCGTGATGGTGATGAATACATCATCAATGGTAGTAAAATTTGGACCACCATGGGCAACTATGCCAAGTACATGATTTTACTGGCACGCACAGATGCGCAGGCTGAGCGCCGTTATAACGGTCTATCGTTCTTCCTATCGCCCATGAACGTAGCTGGAGTAACTACCTCTCCTATTCAAAAACTAACCGGTGATTATGGCTTTACCGAAACCTTTTTTACCGACGCACGGATTCCTGCCAGATGTTTGATGGGCGAAGAGGGTCACGGCTGGCGCATCGCCATGCAAACGCTACAGTATGAGCGCGGGGCCGAAGCCGGTGCTGCCGGTGGCGTATCGATTCTCTCCACCGTAATGAACGACTTGCTGCGTATCGCTAAAGATGTGGAGCGTGATGGTCAGCCAATCATGCAAGACCCAGTAACACGCGATAATTTAGTGAAGTTTTTAATTGAAGAACACGCGCTATATTTGGGTGAAAATCGCGTTAAGATTCCTGCATTATGTGCTGACTATCCTAACTCACTTGCATTATCGACTAAACTCCGCGGCACAGAGTTCTTCCGGCGTATGCGCCAATACTCTCTGACACTACAGGGTGCGTCAAGTGCTCTGTATGTTGGTGATGAAGACGCGGTTGAAGGCGGTTTTTGGCAGCGCGCCTATATGAATAATTTCTCTACCACCATTGGCGGCGGTACTAGCCAAATCCAAGCCAATATCATCGGTGAGCATGTGCTCGGCCTACCCAAGGACTAGAGGAACCTACTATGACCAGAACAGCAAATCTCTCAATAGCGTTTAGTGACGAACAAGCGATGATTATGGACAGCGCCAAAGCATTTTGTCGGGATAATTCCGATAAAAGCGCAGTGCGCGCCCTACTTAAGAGTGACCGAGGCTTCGATGCTGAGATATGGAGCCAAATGGTCGAGCTTGGCTGGACTGGGCTTGCCCTGCCTGAAGAGCATGGCGGCTCACAAATGGGTATTGGTGCAACCATTCCTCTCGTTGAGAGCATGGGCCGATACATGTTGAGTACTCCCTTCATCTCTACAACCATTGTTGCCCAGGCTATTATGCGGGGCGGCAGCACAGCACAGCAGGCCAAGTGGCTACCCAGCATAGTTGAGGGGACCATTGGTACTATGGCCTTGTTAGACAACGAAGACTGGGGCTTCAGTAACACTAGCTGCACTCTTACCGCCAAAGGCGATGGCTTTGAGCTGCACGGAAAGAAACTATTGGTAAGCGATGCCGAGGTTGCTGACTTTTTCTTAGTTCTAGCCAACCATGATGACGTATTGAAGCTCGTGGTTGTTGAGGCCTCTCAGCTGGCCGCTGGCGCAATTAGCCGCAAAACACTGGTGGATGAGACCAAACGCGCAGCTAATGTAGATTTTAGTGGGGTTAGCGTCGCTGCTGAAGCAGTACTTACCAGCGGTATGCAAGTGCTCCCAGATGTTCGCCTGATCGGCGCGTTGTTAATCGCCGCAGAGGCCACTGGCTGCGCCGCTGCTGCACTTGACACTGTGGTTGACTACCTTACGACGCGAAAGCAATTTGGTCGTCTTATAGGGTCTTATCAGTCCCTTAAGCACCCAACGGTAGATATTCTTATTCAAATGGACTCGGCAAGGACCTTCATCTACCACGCAGCTACTCTAATTACAGATGGTGCACTGGACAAAGATACCGACATTGCATGTCGAATGGCTAAAACCCAAGCAGCAGAGGCATTGTCCTTTGCAGGTGACCGTGCAGTGCAATTTCATGGCGGCATGGGGTTCACCTATGACTGCGACGCCATGCTGTATATAAGACGGGCTCAGTGGTCACAACACCAATATGGCGACCCCCAGCATCACCGGAAACATCTCGCCGAATTACTGCTCGACTAAACCATGTGTAAGCAATCTCAGCCGCTGTTGATTGCGCTGATCAAGATTGCTTATTTTAGTTCTCACCCGCTACGCTAAATCAACTGATGGCTAATAGTGCCAACACGCTTAGTCATCAGTTGCATGTTTGCAATAGGATTTATGGCGTGCCACTTTAGTGGTCAGACATTAATAGCCTAGACTTTTAAAATGTGTTTTTCCGCTGCATATCTTGGGGGACGGACGCAGAGCAAGGACAAAATAAAACACTAGTTTAACTATTAATAAAGCTAGATTATGATTAGGACGTCCGACAACCACCTCAACAATTTAATTACAACAGGAAATAACATGGCCGTTTACATTATTGCTAGATTTACCATTCATGATCGCAGTCAGTATGACCTGTACGAGAGTGGCTTTGCAGAGGTGTTCAAAAAGTTTGATGGCAAGATGCTCAGTGTTGATGAAGAGCCCATGCTATTGATGGGTGAGTGGGAGGATACGCGTTCTGTGATTATAGAATTCCCGTCTAAAACCAGTGCTTTGGCATGGATGACATCTGATGAGTATCAAGCGATAGCTAAACATCGTGATGCTGGAAGTACCGCAAACTCTATATTAGTGCAGGGGATTGGATAATTTAAACGCAATGCGTTAGGCAGTTACTACACCTCATGTCCAACTTAAAATAGGCAGTGAGCATGGTCGAGCTAAAGGTTTCACCCGCCAACAAAATTGCCTATGGCATTGGCTCAGTCGCCTTTGGCATCAAAGGCAATGGCTTTGATTACTTTTTATTGCTTTTTTATAGTCAAGTCATGGGCGTTGATGCCTATTTAGTGGGCCTGGCACTTTTAATTGCGCTAGTGGTTGATGCCTTTAGTGACCCTCTGATTGGCTATTTATCTGACAATACACACCATCGATGGGGGCGACGACATCCCTTTATGTATGCGGCCGCGATACCCGTAGCAGTCGCCTACTTTTTTGTCTGGAACCCTCCAGCAAGCTTAAGTGGCAATGATCTGTTTCCGTATATTTTAGGGCTGGCTATTCTGGTCCGCACCATGATCACTGCATTTGAAATACCCAACTCTGCCTTAGTCGCAGAAATGACTAATGACTACGATGAACGCACTAGCATACTGAGTTATCGTTACTTTTTCGGTTGGGCTGGTGGAACAATCATGGGATTTTATGCCCTCACCTATTTGCTAGTCCCCACAGCAACAATTACTAATGGATTGTTTAATCTCCAAGGTTTTGGCCAAATGGGGCTAGTTTCATCAGTTGTAATTTTTATTGCCATCATGGCGTCATCTCTGGGCACTCATAGTTTTATACCACACCTAAAGCAGGCACCGCCCAAGAGTAAAATATCAATTAGTCGAATCTACAAAGATATTTTCGAAACGCTTTGGAATCGCTCGTTTGTTGCGCTTTTTGCCGCTGCATTGTTCGGAGCGATTGGTACCGGCATAGCTACTGGGCTATCACACTATATAAACTCATTTTTTTGGGGTTTTTCTACTGTTCAGCTGGGACAAATTTCTCTATCGGTAGTGCTCTCTGCAATTATTGCGCTATTAATCACACCAGCCATTTCTAAGCGCTTTGGCAAAAAAAATACTGCTATTACTCTTGGTCTTTTGGCCTTTACTATTTTGCCTGCAACTATTGTTCTGCGACTGTTTGACTTAATGCCCGACAATGGCGACCCGGTTCTATTTCCAATGATGCTAATCATTACCATCATCGATGTGAGTTTAATTATTTCCTATCAGACGCTGGCTACATCCATGATTGCCGACTTGGTTGAGCTTAGTGAAGTAAAGACAGGACGTCGGTCTGAAGGTGTGTTCTTTGCCTCAATGACCTTTGTTAAAAAGTGTGTTCAAGGCTTTGGTGTAGTTATGGCGACCACAATATTAACTATTGCTAACTTCCCGGTGTCAGTTGCACCTGCAAATGTCCCTACAGACGCCCTATTCCGCTTAGGCGCGCTCTATGTACCCGCCGTTGTGACGGTATGGATGCTTATGATTCTGTGCATTTCCTTTTACCAAATTGATCGCAATAAACACAACGCAAATCTTGAACTTCTGGCGGGTGATGATCAAGGCAAGGCTACTCTGTAAAATCTAGTTTTGGGCTGAGATTACACTACCTACAACGGTCACGCGCCAAAGCTGTGCATGTGCATCATTCCACAGAATCGCTATGATCCAGTCTAACGCTCGCCTTGGGCATACGCTAACAAACAGAAAATGCACTCTCTTATGAATAAGATACTTCTAGTACTAAGCATGTTCTTGCTCGTACAGTTTTCATTTGCGGCTCATCATGAAACGGGCGAACACACGGCAAAAGCAATTATTGGATATGAGACCTCTGATGAGGGCGTTAACATGGACATCCAAGTAGGCGATTTAGCGGCCATCAAAGTTTGGGTCAACTATGTTGAGGCGCACAATACTCGTGATCTTGATGCCATCAACAACGCCAATGCCGAAGACTTTAAGGGCTGGGCAGCCAACGGGGTAATTGTTGATGGTCCTGTTGCCCATGCTGATTTTCTCAAAGAGTGGTTCGCAGCATCTAACCCCAGTTGGAAGTACAAGTACGCTATTGCGAATGATGTTGTCCAAAAAGATGGCAGCACCAACCACTGGGTAACCTCAGCCTACACCGTTACTGACACCATCGATGGTAAGCAGGTTACTTCTGAAGAAATGTATGATGTGCGTATTGAAAATGGAAAAATTAAAACCATTTATGTCGCTGCCAGAGCCGTTATTGCCGAGGAATAAAACGCTGTAGCATGGTGTATTTAAGAAAAGCCCCTACCAACCAATAGGGGCTTTTTTTACGTGTAAATTAGCCTCCATAATCACCGGGATACTTGTCTACAACGCCTTCTCTGATACTAATGCACGGGCCTGTTGGCGCAGCGGAAACTTTTGCACCTTGCCTGTAGATGTTTTCACAATCGACTGAAAAACAAAGTGTTTGGGCACCTTAAAACCGGCTAAATACTGCTTACACCAGTTGATCAAATCATCTGATGTTAACGAAGACGTGTCGACTAACTCGACAAATGCACAAGGTGTCTCACCCCATTTTTCATGAGGCATTGCCACGACAGCCGCGGCAACAACCTCCACATGTTTGTGCAACACTTCCTCTATTTCAATGGATGAAATATTTTCACCCCCAGAAATAATAATATCTTTAGAGCGATCTTTTAACTGAATATAACCGTCAGCATCAATCACACCAAGATCACCGGAATGAAACCAACCACCAGCAAACGCCTCATCATTGGCGCGCTTGTTCTTTAAATAACCTTTCATTACTACATTGCCACGAAACATCACTTCACCCAACGTTTCTCCATCGCGAGGCACCGGTTGCATGGTAGCGGGATCCAGGACATCTAGGCCTTCAAGCGCATGATAGCGAACACCCTGACGCGCTTTAAGCGATGCTTGCTCAGGCCCGGGCAAGCGGTCCCACTCAGCATGCCAGTCATTGACTACCGCTGGCCCATAAACCTCAGTTAAACCATACAAATGAGTGACATTAAACCCGGCTTCCCCCATGTCTGACAATACTGATTCGGGTGGTGGTGCCGCGGCGGTAAAAAAGTCTACGCGGCTGGCCAATGTACGCTTTTCAGCAGGGTCAGCGGCTAAAATAGTTGACATAACCACCGGCGCGCCGCAAAGGTGAGTCACCTTGTGATCATGCAATGCCGACCAAATAGCCGCGGCACGAACCTCACGAAGACATACCTGAGTACCGGTCATTGCCGCTATGGTCCAAGGAAAGCACCAACCATTGCAATGGAACATTGGTAACGTCCAAAGATACACCGGGTGTTTGGGAAGTGGCGCCGTAATAGCATTACCCTGTGAAATAAGACAGGCGCCACGATGATGATAAACAACCCCTTTGGGATCACCCGTGGTGCCTGAGGTGTAATTAAGAGCAATCGCGTCCCATTCGTTGAGCGGCATCAACCACTGAAAATCAGCATCACCAGAAACCACTAAGGTTTCATAATCCTCTTTTCCTAGACGCTTTCCCGGTTGTGGAAATACTCGATCCTCATAATCGATTATCCAGGGCTCCACCGTGGCTAACTCAAGCGCGGCCTCCATAGTCCCAGAAAACCCAGTGTCTGCAATAAGTACTTTGCTCTCTCCATGGTCTAACTGAAAGGCAATTGCGCTCGCATCTAACCGAGTGTTCATAGAATGTAGCACCGCCCCACACATGGGCACAGCATAGTGGGCCTCCAACATAGTTGGCGTGTTTGCTAGCATTACCGACACGGTGTCACCTCGACCAATACCACGGCTGGCCAATACCGAGGCAAACCTGCGGCAGCGGCTGTAAAACTCAGCATAACTAAGTTGGACATCACCATAGATAACCGCAATATGGTCGGGAAACACACTAGCCCCGCGTTCCAAAAACGGCAGTGGGCTCAACGGTTGGTGATTAGCGGGGTTTTGCTCAAGATTAGTATCATAGATCGTAGCCATAACTTATTGATCATTCCATTGTGGTGGGCGCTTACCAAAAAAAGCATCAATGCCCTCTTCAGCATCAAGGGTTAGCATGTTATCTACCATGACTTGTGAGGTGTAAGCATAGGCCTCATTTAGTGGCATCTCTGCCTGCTCATAAAAGGCGCGCTTACCCACCCCTAAAGTCATTGAAGATTTACTGGCAATCTTTTTGGCCAGGGCCATGGTTTGATCGGTTAACGTAGCACTCTCAACCGCCTTGTTGATCAAACCCATTTCTTGGGCGCGATGGCTATCGATCATGTCACCGGTCAGCAACATCTCCATGGCGTGCTTGCGGCTAACATTGCGCGACAATGCCACCATGGGGGTCGAACAAAACAACCCAAGGTTAACCCCGGGGGTTGCAAACTTTGCCGTATTGGCGGCCATGGCAAGATCACAGCTAGCCACTAACTGACAGCCAGCAGCAGTAGCAACACCGGCCACCTCAGCAATAACTGGCTTGGGGTTGCGCACAATTAACGTCATGACATTAGCGCAGGCAGTAAACAGACGCTGAAATGCCGCTTGGCCCTTGTCGGCCTCAGCGCGAGCGGTCGTCATTTCTTTTAAATCGTGCCCCGAACAAAACACCGGACCGTTAGCGGCAAGCACAATGACTCTCACCTTAGGGTCTTCTGCTGCACCGGTAAAAGCGCTAAAGAGTTCTGCCAGCATGGCACTGGACAGAGCATTGCGCCGCTTGCCATCGTTGAGTGTTAAGCGCAACACGCCATCCGCGTAATCGCTGAGTAACAGTGTGCCCTCTACCTGGTTGACCATTAACTTATCTCCAAATCTGTAGACGCCTAGCCTGACCTAGTTAGGGACACCCGTCCAATAGGATTTTTGTAATTCTAACTTTGGACAGCGGTTCATCACAACTTTTATCCCCGCAGCTTCGGCCATTTTTGCAGCCTGGTGGTTTCGTATCTCAAGTTGCATCCAAACCACGCTAGCCCCTATGGCAATAGCCTCCTCTGTAACACCCAGGGCCGCCTCCGAGGAGCGAAAGATCTCTACCATGTCCACTGGCTGCTGAATGTCTGCCAAGGACGCATAACAGCGCTGACCTAAAATAGATTTACCCGCCTCTTGCGGGTTCACCGGTATCACCTCATAGCCCTGCTCAAGCAACACTTGCATGCACGCGTAACTGTCTCGCTCAGGCCGAGGGCTAGCACCCACCATGGCTATGCAGCGCACCTCGGTGAGTATTTGCTTTAAGTAAGCATTGGGGTAGTGATCGTGGTTAATAAACGTACCTGCAATAGTTAGTTAGGCGCTCTTGTAAGGATTAGTACGACTGTCCATACCCGCTTGATACCACAGCATACCGCCTTTAATAGGCCTTATCAGTGCAAAGGATCGTTCTTTAGCGTTATTTTGGTGCCTTGACTAACGCCCAACAAAAGTAGCACTCACGAAGCGTTTGCCTATGTCGATGGGCCTCTAAGCGTGCTAACGCCGAATGAGTTATCTGCTGAGGGTTATTGCGATAATTTACTGGGCGATAGGTTGTTTTTTCTCGATCATTCATAGTCTTATCCTCTTTAGTGCTTTGCAACGTGCGGGCGCACAATCTGGTTATCAAATGCCCAGCTTTTAAGGAAAGCCAACCTGTAAAATGCAAAAAACCCAATTCAGCAGTGCTAAATCGGGTTAATGAGTCGGGGTTAATCGACGGTCCGGTTTAGCTGGTATTTATAAAGCACCCCGCAATCTGGAACAAATCGGTGCTGTGTTAACTATAGTACAAACAGATTTTAATTGGAATAGCTAACCAGTATTTTTATCGGCCCAAGCATCCGCGCACAGAACAACCCGCCTTTAAAAAATAAGAGCATAGAAATAAATCCCCCAGCTAACACACATCAGTGCCGCTGTAATTGTCACCGTAATACCCGCACAAGCCTGGTTGTTGACTCTGGGGTTAAACGAGCGAGGGTTGCTATTAGTCTTGTTAATCCATTCTTTAGGATATAGCCATAAAGTATTGATATAAATCAATAAATACACATTAATTAAGGTTAAAAAAACACAGGTAAATAGTAAACTTTGCATGGCCCCTCCATGGGTATTGTTGATTAATCATAATATTAGCCTAGCCCTAAATAACCTATCAACTATCCGCTGGTCTGTTTGAAAATCCAATGGCCTGGCGCAAATTGACACACTGCTCAGAGCTAACCGTCCACGTGCCTGCGCTTTCATCTAACTGACATATCGCTAACTGACGCACATCCAGCAGCGCGCTAGAGCTGCACATGGCCACTTCAACCCATTCGGTAATTTGGTCAATGCGCAAAGTAACCGCTGTCAGATCACTAGCAATCTCCCCTACAAGGCCGTCAAACGCCTGATAACTGGTGTTTTTGACGACCTGAGCACTCGCCCACAAGCGTAAAACAAACATGTACTTGTCAGCATCCCTGGACGCGTTCACATAGCGTATTACCTTTAACCATTCTGCGACGCTTAACGTCACGATGTTTTGTTCACTCAAAATAGTTGCCTTTAGAGATATCATAATTAGGACGTGGCGTGACACTCGAAAATAGACCATAAATCAGCGGACTGCTACGTTTAACACTTAAATTAACGCTTTAATTAATCATATTGTGATGCACATCACAATAATTAATGCCAAGGCCTAACATCGAACGATAGTCACAACTCAGTAAGTGCCCTGAAACCTTTTACAGTAAGCGGTATTAACGAAAATTGAACTGGCGATGAAATTTACAAAATAGAGAATTTTCCTAGTAATACTTCATGCCGTTTCTTTTTTGCGCTAACCCCTTTAAAGTTGATGCCATCAAAGACCAAAGACAATCAACGAAAACATTGAGACATTTTATGAGTGAAATCAGACCGTTTACTGTTGAAGTAAAAACTGAAGATGTAGAAGACCTAAAAAGACGCTTGGCAGCCACCCGCTGGCCAGACGCAGAAACGCCAGATGACTGGAGCCAAGGCGCGCCTTTGGCTTATGTAAAAGAAGTAGCCCATTATTGGTTACACGATTATGACCATCAACGTTTGGCAACTCGCCTCAATGTCTTCGACAATTTCCTCACAGAAATACAAGGTTTGGACATTCACTTTTTACACATTAAGTCCAGCAATGCCCTTGCCAAGCCCCTCATTATGACCCATGGCTGGCCCGGCTCGGTGGTTGAGTTTCTGAAGGTCATTGGGCCGCTGACCGAACCACAAAATCATGGCGGTAATGCTGACGATGCCTTTCATCTGGTTTTACCCTCCCTTCCCGGCTACGGCTTTTCGGGCAAACCTACCACAACGGGTTGGGGTATCGAAAAAATAGCTGATGCTTGGGCAGAGCTAATGGCCCGCCTTGGCTACCAGCAGTATTTTGCCCAAGGCGGTGATTGGGGTTCAGCGGTAACATCGGCTATTGCGCGACAAGATGCCGAGCATTGTCTAGGCATTCATTTAAATATGGTGTTTGTGCCGCCAGATGTTACGGCGAAAGATCTCACGGATCTAGAAAAATCCGCCATGGCAGGCTGGCAATTTTATCAGGACTGGGACTCTGGCTACTCCAAACAACAAGCCACCCGGCCGCAAACATTAGGCTACGGATTGGTCGATTCGCCAACCGGCCAAGCTGCTTGGATCATTGAAAAATTTTATGCTTGGACTGACTGCGATGGCCATCCAGAAAATGCCATAAGCCGAGATGAAATGTTGGACGACATTATGGTCTATTGGCTCAACGCCACAGGCGCATCCTCAGCAAGACTGTACTGGCAAAGCTTTGGCGGCGTAGGCGCTGCAACACCCATTACAGTGCCTATGGGAGCAACTATATTTCCAAAAGAGATTTTCCGCACCAGCCAGCGCTTTGCGGCCCAAGTGTACAAAAACATAGTGCACTGGTCGGTAAAAGAAAAAGGCGGTCACTTTGCTGCCTTTGAGCAACCGAGTGTTTTTGTTGAGGAAGTCAGAGCCTGCTTTAAAACGCTGCGCTAGCGTTTAGCAAACACCGGCGGTTCCTTTGCTTTGCCCAAGTCAGACCAGTTGAAACAACGGCATTACTAAAAAAGGTCATGGATTAGCTTTAGCGGTGCACATATTTAGACAAGTTTCTCTAGTAATACCTTATGCCGTTTCTTTTTTGCGCTAACCCCGTTAAAGTTGATGTCATCAAAGACCAGAGGACAATCAATGAAAACCTTGGATCTGCAACCTTCTCGTAGACAGTTTATACAACAATTGGGGCTAGGCGCTGCTGGGTTAGGACTGGCCGCAAACGCGCCATTAGTATTCGCCAATAGCACAGCGACCTTACCCTTTCGCCAAAATGCTGCGCCACTGTTGTTACATTGGAATGAAAACTCTCTTGGTATGTCGCCCAACGCCTTATCCGCGGCAAAAACTGCTATTGAAAATTGTGGCAACCGCTACCCAGATGCCGCTGTTGATGACTTTAAACTTAAACTGGCAGACCTTCACGACGTTAAGCCTGAACAGATAATCTTTGGCAACGGTTCAACAGAAGTATTACAGGCCATTGCTACCTATGCTGCTCAAAACAGCGCCACCATGGTTGAACCATCCCCTACCTTTGGTGACCTCAACGGTTACTGTAAAGCAGAAAATCTAAAGGTTATTCAAGTACCTGTTGGGCAAAACTTTGAGATGAACATTGCTGCCCTAAAAAAACAGGTCATGGCACAAACCGGCGCAGTGTTAATTAACATTTGTAACCCTAATAACCCCACTGGCAATATTGTTGATTTCACCACCCTGTTTGACTGGATAAACAATGCCCCAGAGACCCATTTGTTTTTGCTCGACGAGGCCTATTTTGACTACGCCCAAGCCAATGCCCGCTATAAAAGCGGCTTAGAGCTCATTAACCAAGGCAAAGACAATGTAGTTATCACCCGCACGTTTTCTAAAGTGCATGGCATGGCTGGCATGCGCATGGGTTACGGCATTGCTACGGCAAACACAGCCGGTAAAATAAAGCCTTTTGCCGCAGGGTTTAACCTAAGTGCAGCGGCCATAGCGGCTGCATCTGCGGCACTTGATGATAAACCGTTTTATAAAAAGAGCCTTGAGTACAATCAGTTATCTAAAAGCATATTAATCGACACCTTAAATGAACTGGAATTAGCGCATATACCCAGTAACGCCAATTTTGTTTTACACAGAATAGGCACGCCATTGGCGGACTACGCCCAACATATGCAGCAAAATGGCGTGCGTGTTGGCAGAAAAATGACGCTAGATGACCGCTGGAACCGCATATCCTTGGGCACACCGGCTGAAATGAGGATATTTGCGCAAACCTTAAAGGCGTTTAGACTAGCGGGTTGGGTGTAGCGGCGCACACGCGCATCTGGCGGATCAGAATGTTCTATATGTTATAAATTAAAACACATTTGATAATGGTGCCATAAGTATAAATGTAGCCATTAGTAAGGCAAGGAGTCCAATATCATGAGCGGCTAGATCAAACTATCGCTATTCTTGCCGTAATTTCCTTTTCCCGTCATGATTAACGCTTGAAAGTTCAAATGGACATAGGCTTCCATTGAAACATTACGACTGAGCACAACCAGATGAGAATATTATCCCGCCCCACTATTATGCTGATAAGCCTGTTGACCTCTTCAATGTCATTTGGAGAGCTGGAAGAGAATAGGCAAGTCACTAAGATCTCAAGATCTGACTATATGCGACAACTCCAGGGCTTTTGGCTTGGCCAAAATATCGCTAACTGGACTGGGCTAATTACCGAAATGGATAAGGTGGGAACGCCTCAAACATTACCTTTTTATACCGATGAGGATTGGGGAAAACCAGATTTAAAAGCAGTTTGGGGGGAATTTGTACCGCACTCAAGCACTATTGATTTTTACTTCGAACACTCAGGAACTCCATGGGGCGCTGATGACGATACCGACATTGAGTATATGTACGCACACCTCCACGACCAACTCAAGGCTAGTAAACTTAGTGCAACCCAAATACGTAACGGATGGCTCCATCACATATACTCTGAAGAAGATGCTCCGTTGTTCCAAAAATTCCCTACATCCACCCCAATAGTCGAAAACTTTTTGTGGGTATCTAATGAGCAGGCTAGAAAGTTAATGCAAACAGGGATGAGCCCCCCAG
>ENA-OSJC01000615-OSJC01000615.1-marine-metagenome-genome-assembly--contig:-NODE-615-length-33479-cov-16.281959_pt1 | contig 33479 bp, 30 predicted proteins | sample MGYA00237885_ERZ534234 | MGnify/ENA primary metagenome ERZ534234 (study PRJEB26413, sample SAMN06343907) | marine metagenome | isolation source: coastal waters | place: Atlantic Ocean: West Antarctic... | reverse complement strand
CGATAAGTAAGCATCAAGTGTAATTAATGAGCCATTATATAAATTAATAGATAAAGTGTCAGAAATATAGCCAGAAGCACTAAAAACAACTTGATATAAGCCCGAATCAAGAACAGCTGTATGGTAATTTCCTAAAAGGTTGGTTGATGAAATAATATTTGTATTTAAAATTTCAATATTTGTATTAGAAATAGTAATACCAGAATAATCATCAAAAACTGTTCCATTGATATGACAAGCTTGTTGGAAATTTCTTCCGTAAATTAATAATTGACCATTTCCATTGTTACTATTAATATCTGAAGAGATGATATTCCCTGAGGGAAGAAATGGATATGTTCCCCAACAGCCATCAAAACCATTTCCAGATCCTGAATAAGAATCATAGTAACCCACTTGAACCATAAAATCAGGATATGTAATATCATGAACTGTAGTTCCATCACGATAGTAAGAAGTAATTAAAAAATTACCATCAACAAATGTATTATGAGGTATTGAATTACTACCAGGATTAGATTGAATTCTATCAACCTCTTGAAAATTTGCTATATCTGTTACATCATATGCTGCAATATATGCTCCAGATTTTTCGTCAGTTGTAAAAACATAATTTCCATCATCAGAAACCCATGCATTATGAGTAAAAGCGTCAGGTGTAGTAGTTGAGCCTAAAGTAATAGGATTTGACTTATCACTTACATCTACTGCAAAGACTTTACCAGCATAAACACAACCAGCCCAGAGTGTATCATTTCTAACCATTGCATCATGAATATATTCATCATTCCATTCTCCTAAATATTCGGGATTAATAGGATTATTAGTAGGATCTAAGAAAATAGCTCCATTTGCAGGAGTAGAAAAACCTGCTGGATTAGAAGCTCCAAAAATATAAATAATACCATTTTCATCAATGAATAAATCATGAGCAGCTTCAAAATGAAGAGTGTCAGTACTATTATAAAAATCTTTTACGTGCCAATATGAATTTCCTGACATATCATTTAAATCTATTATTAAAAGACCAGCATCTGACTCGGTTGTTACATAGGCATAATGAGACCATGTTTTGACATCTCTCCAAATTGAATAAATATCAGCAATAAAGAATTTCTCAACAGGAGCTGTAGGATTTGTTACATCTACTACAGATACGCCGTTTCTTAACCCAACAATTGCATATTCATTTGAAATTGAATCAACCCATCCCCAAATATCATTACCCTGAGTTGTAGGATAATCATAGCTACCTAAAAGAGACATATTTAAACTATCTTGGGAATAGGATAGTACTGGAAATAATAAAACTAAAAGTATTTTTTTCATAGTGTTAAATGTACATAAAATTAAAAAAGAATAAATATTCTTCTTTTATAATGATTATATTATTATTAATAAAATCAGAATTTATATTCAAAATTTAAAAAAATAGAGCTAATTGGATTAGCTTCTAATTCTGTTTCTAAAGTTGCATTTTTAAAAGTCCTAAAATTTAGAGCAACTTTCACACCTTCAATCATTATTTTTTCAACTCCAATTAGAGTTATCTCTCCTTCATTAAGAATATTCCACTGAATTTCATTTATATCTTCTGAGAATGATTTATCATATCTTCCAAAAAAATTAATATCATTTCCTAGTTCTATAGTCCCATATAATGATAAAGCATTAGAAGTGTTATTTAAAACATTAAATGTATTTTCTCTAATATTATACTCTCCACCTAGATTAATATTTGATAAATGATAATTAAACGCTAAAGTATTAATACTTTGAAATTCAAATTGCTCTAAATATTCACTCCTAGGCAATATATCTCTCGAGATTCTTATAGAAATATTTTCTATATTGTAAGTTACTCCGGCAGAACCTCTCATAAGGCCTTTGGAATCTTGTATATTTTTATAACCATCTCCATTAAGTAATTGAGCATCAAATAAAAAATTATCTGAAACAGCATACGTTATAGATGCTCCTAAATCAGCTGAACTTGCCCATTCATTTTGATCTAGAAAAGATTTATATACATATCGTTTGCCCCAAGAATTTTCCATAAACTTAAAATTTTGAGTGCTTATCATCCCAAAATTAATATTTAATTTTTCTGATTTTTTCCAATTTAAAGAAGCAATTTTCAAAAATGCTGTGTAAGTGCTTCCTGAATTATTCTCTCCAACATCAAAAGTGACTTTAAGAGTAAAATCTTCAGATAAATTATGACTATATCCTAAATAAGCTCTTTTAATTTCAAAAGCTTTGTAATTAGTATTGTCATTAGAATTTAAATCATAATTAAAATTACTAAATACTTTTACGTGAGGAATACCTTGACTAAACATATTTACTGATAAAAATACTAGTGATAGTGATAAATATATATATTTCATAATATTTTATTTTTTATAAAAAAGTAAAAATTAATATTCTTAGCTAAGAAATATTAAGTGAATTAATCATCGTATTAAAATCCAATTTTAGAGAAAAATTTAACAACTCCAGCAGCAAATTCCTCTGGAATAGTAGTAAACATTGAAGCAACTGTTAATTGATCATTAACTCCAATTGCAATTGCAATAGATATAATCAAACCAATTAAAGCATATGTCATATCTTTTAATCCAAGTTTAATAGCCTTAGAAATTGAGTTATCTCCAGTATTCATTATTGCCATACCAAGTTCTCTTCCTGCAAGTAAGCCGATAAACACCCAAGTTGTACTCATAGGAACTTTACTATGAAGTTTAAAATAAAATAGAATAATACAGTATATAAAATCAATTAATGTGGCAAACCTAACATCTGTAACTACAGATTTTTCTGTAACAATTTTCTGAATTCTTCCTCCTTTATAATAAAGCAATAATCCTAATCCTATTACAACAACTGAAGTAAACCCAATAAACTCTAAGACATGTAAACTTCTTGGAAGATATACAGCAATGTTTGCAGCATCTTGCATTAACCAAACAGACCATAATGTTCCAGATGTCATCCATTGAGCAATAGTCCATCCAAAATGAGCTTTACCGGTAAAATATTTCTTAGATGCTTTTGCAACTATTAAAAAGAAAATCAAACCCATTAAAAAAGATAAAATATAACCACTCATGCTTTTTGCTAAAACACCACCAACAGCAGCAGGAGATGCTGCAAAAGAAGTAAGTAGTATAAAAGTTGTAGAAACAGGCATTCTTAATCTAGTAAGAATTAATAAAAATATAGGAGCAGCTATTTGTAAAAAATGAAATTCTGTAGGTGCAATTTCAAAACCTTTAGAAGTAAGTCTTCCATGACTAACATCACCTCCAAGTGTAACCCAACTATAGAACATTGTAAAAAAGAAAATTCCACCAACAAAAATCCATAAAACCCACCATTTCTTGTCTTGATTAGATGCAATAAAAGTTCCTAATGTTTGAATACTATCATTAGCTATAGCAGCATATGCTGCAAATAAAAATCCTGCCCACATAGCATACTGTGGATAAGGTGTTATAAACATTACTGCTATAAAAGAAAGACAAATAAAAGTTAAAAAATTATGTTCACTTTTAGGAAACCAAACTACATCTGGATATCCAAATGCTCTGAAGATATTTTTCATGAAATTAAAAGATTGCTATTTAATGAACTATAAAGCAATTACAAAAACAGCAGTCATTATTGCAAGATAAATGGCTGGAGATAAATCTAGAATTTTTGTATTTAGTGTTGACATAATATATATTTTAATTGATGCAAATTTAAGAATGATATTTGTATTAAAGAAAATTAAATGTTATGCTAATGTTAATAAATTGTTAAGACTATTTTGCTCTTAATATATAATGCAAATTTATAATTTTAAGAAAATTTTATAATAATTAGTGTATTAAAAAATTGTTAAGTGTTAGTTAAATTAATTTTAAATCCATTAAATGTTTATTGAAATTATACTTGTATTACATACATTTGTTAATATTATAAATATATATAATGAATAGTGATATTAAAATTTTAATGGTTGATGATGAAGAAGATATTTTAGAATTCTTATCTTATAATTTAAAAAAAGAAGGGTATAATATCTTAACAGCTAATAATGGAAAATCAGGACTTGAATTAGCAAAAAATCATTTGCCAGATCTTATAATGTTAGATGTGATGATGCCAGAAATGGATGGTATTGAATTATGTGAACAATTACGCCTAGTACCATTATTAGAAGACGTATTAATTCTTTTTTTATCGGCAAGAGGGGAAGATTACTCAGAACTTGCTGGATTCTCAGCAGGTGCGGATGATTATATTACAAAACCTATAAAACCTAAACTTTTAGTGAGTAGAGTAAATGCAATTTTAAAAAGAAAACTAAAAAAAATATCTAGTAAAATAATTTCTATTGGAGATATAAACATTAATAAAGAAAATCATACCCTTATATATTCAGGAAAAGAAATTTATCTTGCACGAAAAGAATTTAATCTATTGTATCTATTAATGAGCATTCCTGGCAAGGTGTTTTCTAGAGAAGAAATTATAGCAAAAGTTTGGAATGAAACCATTGTCGGTGATAGAACTATTGATGTTCATGTTAGAAAAATCAGAGAGAAAATTGGTAGCCAGCATATCAAAACTATAAAAGGAATAGGTTATAAATTTGATTTATAATGAAATTAAATACTCCATTTAAAATTTCTGTTTTCATAAGTTTAATTTTAGTCATTTATGCATTAATATGCTACCTGCTTTTTCCTCTATTAAACGTTATAATATCTAGTTTCTTGTTTTTTACATTTTCTTTCATTACTATTTATTACATTATTAAATATCAATTCTATCAAAGAATAAAGGTTATATATAAGAATATTTATAAATTTAAAGGAACATCTAATATTAATGATTTGAACTTAGACAATGCTGATAAAGAAGCTCAAGAATGGGCAGATCAAAAGGAAGAGGAATTAGCTGTCTTACAAAAAGATGAAAATTACAGAAGAGAATTTATAGGAAATGTTTCTCACGAGTTAAAAACTCCAATATTTAATATCCAAGGATATATTCAAACATTAATTGATGGCGGTTTAAATGATGAAAATGTTAATTTAAAATATTTAAAAAGAGCAAATGTTAGTGTGGATAGAATGATCAATATAGTTGATGACTTGGAAGTTATAAGTAGATTAGAAACTGATAAAAATGAATTAGATTTTGAGAATTTCAATATAATTGATTTAATTAATGAAGTATTTGATCAATTAGAAATGAAAGCAAATAAAATGAATATTTCACTTCATTTAGATAATGAAGCAACTTCGGCAATACTATATGCAGATAAAAATAAAATACAGCAGGTATTTATGAACTTAATTAGTAATTCTATCAAGTACGGCAAAGATAATGGAAATACAAAAGTAAGACTATTTGATATGTCTGATAAAATGTTGATTGAAGTTGCGGATGACGGAATAGGTATTAGTGAAAATGCTTTAGAAAGACTTTTTGAAAGGTTTTATAGAGTAGACAAGAATAGATCTCGAGAGATTGGAGGAACTGGTCTTGGTTTAGCTATTGTAAAGCATATTGTAGAAGCTCATCATCAAACTATTAATGTAAGAAGTACAATAGATATAGGATCAACATTTTCATTTATACTAGAAAAGGAAAAAATTTAAATTATCTGTTTAAAATTATAATATTAATACTGGTCTTTGCTTAACTTTACAAAAAAAAATGCTAAATAAAAAAACATGTATACCTTGTCAAGGTGGAATACCTCCTTTAGATAATAAAGAAATCTCTAACTTTTTAATTAATATTAATTCGGATTGGAAAGTACTAAATGATATTAAAATAAGTAGAGTGTTTAAATTTACCGATTATTTAAAAGGTGTAGATTTTGCAAAACAAATAGCTTTTTTATCAGAACAAGAAGGACATCATCCATATATACACATAAATTTTAAAGATATTGAAGTAATTACATTCACTCATAAAATAAATGGCTTGCATGAAAATGACTTTATTTTAGCGGCTAAATGTGATGAAATATTTAATAAAGTGTTATAAAAAGGTAAATATTAATTATCAAGAAAATTAGAGCTGGCAAAAATCTATAAATAGGATCACCAATTTTAATTCTTACAAAGATTGCTGAGCTCATCATTAAACTTAAACAAAATGATGCTATAACGGCAATTACAGGCCATTTAAGGCCAAGTAAAAGTGAAAATCCTCCCAAGAGCTGAGCAAAGCCTAAAAAATACTTATAGCTACTAAATCCCCATCTATCAATTTCTAGTTGCATTTCTTTGGAAATAAATGTCAATAAACCATAAATTATAAAAGATACTCCTGAAAAAATTAAAAGAATGTTAATGAAAGTCATATTTTTTTAGATTTTATTGATAATAATTGTTCTTTATTTAATTTACCATTAAGCCAATTAGATGAAATATCGGCTTTATATTTTTTATAAAAATTTATTGCTGGTGTATTCCAATCTAATACTTGCCAAAACATGCCATTTAAATTCTTCTGATTAGCTTCATTAATAGTTGCTTCAAAAAGTTTTGAGCCTATCCCCTGTTTTCTAAATGATTCTTTGACAACAAAATCTTCAAGAAATAAAAATTTTCCTTTCCATGTAGAATATCTAATATGATAAAAAGACATTCCAATAATTTCATTTTTATTCATTGCTACTAAAAAAAAGAAATAAGGATGAGAACCAAACCCATCTTTTTCAAGTTGATCTAAACTTATATTAACTTGTTCTAAAGAGTTTTCATAATCTGCTAATTCTTTGATTAAATTCAGCACATCTGGCAAATCTTTTTTGAGACCTTTTCTTATTATAATATCCATTTATTTTATTAATCTTACTAAGCCGTCATAAATTAACAATTCATTTTTAAAGTCATTTATCTCAATTTTATAAGGATAAACTCCTAAAGGAAAATCTTTACCATCCCATGGTGTATTATTACAGACTTTAACTTTCTCTCCCCATCTTGAGAAGATAATAATTTTATAAGAGTTAATTCCACTTCCTTTGGGATAAAAACTATCATTTATTAAATCAAAATCAGGGCTGAAAGAATTTGGTATATAAATAGAATAGGAAGGATAAATAGTAACAATTGCACTAGATGAATCAATACAATTAACAGAATTAATTACTGAAAGAGTAATTAAATACTGACCAGTATTTTGATAAGAATAATTAAATAAAATACTATCTAAATAATAGTTTTCATCACCTAAACTCCAAGTACAAGAATTAAAGTCTAATGAATTATTTATAAATATTATTTGACTATCAACTTTAGACATCAATGGAGTTATAGTAAAGTTTGAAATTGGAGATTCTAATATGCTAAATGTTTTCTCTAATATATTTGAGCAACTAGTAAGAGAATCAGTAAAAGAATATTTCATTTGATATGAAGTAAGATTTAAAGATTTAGGTTCTAGAATAGTAATTTCTGTATTATTCAAATAGTAGATTCCGTTAGATGGAAAACCATAGTTTAATAGAAAAGGTTCAGTATTTTGACAAATATCATCTATTGTTAGTGAAATATTTGGTAATGGATTAACTATGACAGAAATAGTATCATTAATATTTTTCTTACATCCGTTATTATCAATAGCATACTCGAGTATTATTTGAGAGTTCTGACTTAGGCCTAATAAAATATTATTATTAGTAGCTAAATCATTTCCTAGTGAATCAATATTGTAAGATGATATCACTTGATTTGTAGTAAAAAATAAACTATAAAAATTATAAAAAGGATTATCAATTAATACATCAATAATTGTACTGTCATTACTACATATTGGTGATAAAGCCGTAATTTTAAAAGAAGTGATTTTTACATCTAAAGTAATAATACTATCACATCCATTAATATTTAAGATTGTATCAATATAAATTCCTGTTTCAGAATATATTTTACCATTTACAGCTAGTTCATTACAAACTATTGTATCTATATATGATGATGAAACTGAATTAATATTAAGATCTAAAGTTGCTAAAGAATCACAACCTTGAGAATTAATTCCATTCCAAAAATATATTCCTGATGTGTCATATAAAATTCCGTTCCATAAAAAATCTTCACAAGTATAAATTGAGATTATAGAGTTAGTAGATGAAGTAATCTGCAAATTAAGTAAAGCAGATGTGTCACATCCAAAAGAATTAACACTTGTCCAAGAATAGTTTCCAGTTATAGAGTAAGTATTACCATTCCAATTATAAGAGTCACAAATAACAATTGAGTCATTAGATATTAATACTGGTGGATTTACAACAATTACAGTATCAAAAAAAGAACAGCTATTTGGATCAGAGACTTCTAAGAAATAGTTTCCCGATATTAATGAAGAAATATCTTCATTATTATCAATAAAATTATTTGGACCAGTCCAATTAAAAATTAATGAATTATTATTACTTGAAATATTTAAATCTATATAACCATCAGAATAACCATTACATGAAGGTGGGTAAATATTATAAGTTGCATTAAATGGGTTAGGTTCCATTAAAATAATTGTATCATTAAATAAGCAATTGTTATTATTAATAGAGTCCATAAAATTTAAAACATAAATACCGGAATATAAACTATCAATATTTAATGTATTAGAGAAAGTATACCATAAAGGAAGTTGAGAGTTAAGTGAATACCAGTTAATACTAAATAAATTATTTAAACCTGAAATAATTGGAGTAATAGATCCATCATTAAGGCCTGTACAAGAAACACTATCAATATTATAAGAAATAGAATAAGGGTTAGCACTAGCTACTGAAAAAGTATCAATAACTTGACATCCGCTAATATCAGTGACAGAAAGGATATAATCACCTGAAAAAAGACTATCAAGATCAACAAAGTTTGAAGAAAAACTATTTGGCCCAGACCAATTAATTATTGGAGAAGGATTATTTCCACTTATAGTTAAATCAATTGCTCCATTAGCTATTCCTGAACAACTCTGATCTGTTATAAGATAGTTTACATCAAATAAAGTACTAGAATTTAATGTTATTGTATAAGTGTAAGAGAAAACATTATTAATTGGGCAAGCATCATCTTCGACTGTAACATTAAAAGTATAAGGGCTATTGATAGCATCTGCAGTTTGAGGAGTCCAATTAAATGTAGCAATAGGATTACTTGTGTTATTATTTACAATATTAAATGTTGGTATTGAAATAGAATTTGAAAGTCCAGACCAAGAAATTACTTTATTAGAAGAAGAACCTAAAGAAGCCTCAATTGAAAAGTTTATAGAATCAAAGTCGTTTACACAAAGGTTTAATGAATCATCTAAAAGACCAGCATTTGTAACGTCAGCTGGAAAACCATTAAAACCACTTAAAATTGGTGGAGCTGTAGTGCATGAAAGTACAATAATTTGAATGTCTCTCAAAATACTTCCGATAAAAATACCATTTCTAAATTCTGAAATTTTCATTGCAATTACAGAGACTTGTAAATTATTAGCATTCATACATAAATTACCAGTTACAGGATCAAAATTAGTTGTTCCAGTAATTGGATTTAAAAATGATAAACCTGGGTTATATGTAACTCCTGAATTAGCAGAGTTTAACGGGTTTGCAAGTGAATAAACTAAAGAATCTCCATCTGAATCAATAGCGCCATTATTATAACAAAAAGATTGATTAGCACATATATACGGAGTTGGATACTCAGTGAAATCAGGGGAATTATTACAATGAATTAAATTATTTATTTCTGCTTGTACACAAAGTGGTTGATTAGAGGGATCTACAATAGTAGTAATAGCAACATTTCTATTATTTACGCAAGCAGTAAGTAACCAGTCACTACATTTATCTAAAGAAATAATTTTTTCATATTCATACTCTTCTAATTCAACAAGACTACCACCAGAACAAGGTGTACCACTTTGAGTACAAGTAGGTGTTATATACAAAGGTCCTGAAGTTTGAGAAACATCAACAAAATCAGATCCGCAAGATGATGAATATGTTAACTGAATATCTGAAGGAGCTGGTGATCCGCTGCAATCTCTATAGAATTTAATTTTAACTTTATATAAATCAAAAGTTGATTGCTGCGAAACACACTCATAAGAAATATCCATACCACCTGCATGAGAAGAAAATAAATTATTTGCAAGTAGAGATAAAACAAAAAATAAAAAAATATATTTAACAGAATTTTTCATAAAATATTTTTACAAACTTAAGTATATTTAGAGTAATATAAATCAATTATTTAGACGATATTTTAAATCATATTCTTTAAAATAATTGTTATTTAAATATAAAATTGGTGATTTATATGCTTAGCATTATAATTTATATTTTAAATAATACATTTGTTCTAATGATTATAAAATTTATAAAATTTTTATTGGTAGGAATTACTGGTTTAATAATTGATTTTAGCTTAACATATATTTGTAAAGAAAAACTAAAATTAAATCAATACCTTTCTAATTCAATTGGTTTTTTAATAGCTGGTATAAATAATTTTATTCTTAATAGAGAATGGACATATGAAGGAGGTAGCGGAGATATATTAATTCAATTCCCAATATTTATAACAATTGTTTTAATTTCTTTAGGTGTATTAAACACAACTGTATGGGTCGGAATAAATATATTTAAGATAAACTTTTACATTTCAAAATGTTTAGGAATAATTATCATAACATTTCTTAATTTTTTCGCTCATTTTTTTATCACATTTAATATCTAAATGCTAAATTTTACTTATTTGTTAAGCCTGACCTCAATAGTAAAGCTTCAGGTTTTGGTTCCTGACCTCTAAATTTTTTATATAATAACATGGGTTGTTCTGTACCACCCTTACTTAGAATATTATCTGCAAACGATTTACCAATTTCTTTATTAAATATTCCATTTTCTTTAAAGTATTCAAAAGCATCAGCATCTAATACTTCAGCCCATTTATAGCTATAATAACCTGAAGAATAGCCACCAGCAAAAATGTGAGAAAAGGCAACACTTTGGCAATTAACATCAATAGATGGAAATAAATTAGTTTTCAAAAGTGAAAGTGATTCATTATCTTTAACATTAATAATACTAGAAGGGTCTACACCATGCCATGACATATCTAAAAGACCTAAACTAATTTGACGTACTGTAGAAATTCCTTGCATAAAGGTTGAAGACTCTTTTATCTTCTCAATAAATTTAATAGGAATAGATTCGCCAGTGATATAGTGTTTAGCAAAAATATCTAAACATTCTTTTTCATAACACCAGTTTTCTAAAATCTGACTAGGTAATTCTACAAAATCCCAAGACACACTTGTTCCAGAAAGGCTTGGATAATTTGTATTTGCCAACATACCATGAAGTCCATGACCAAATTCATGAAATAAAGTTGTTACTTCTTCAAAAGTTAATAATGAAGGTTTTGAATTTGTTGGTTTGGTAAAATTACAAACATTAGAAATATGAGGACGTTGATTTATACCACCTTTTATTTTCTGATTTTTTAAAGAACTCATCCAAGCACCATTTCTTTTACCCTCTCTAGGATGAAAATCAGCGTAAAAAATAGATACTAAATCATTATTATTATTTTTAACTTCATATGTTTTCACATCTTTATGATAAGTATCTATATTATTTACTTCAACAAAAGAAAGCTCAAATAATTTTTCTGCTACACTAAAAGCGCCATTAATGACATTTTCAAGCTTAAAATATGGCTTTAGTTTTTCATCATCAAGATTAAAAAGTTTGTTTTTTAATTTTTCAGAATAAAAACCAAAATCCCATTTTTCTAATTTATCAATTCCGTCTAATTTTTTAGCAAAATCTTCTAATTGTTTGAATTCTTTTTCTGCAAAAGGTTTCGCTTTTTCTAATAAATCATTTAAAAAGGTCATAACAGTTAAAGGATTAGCTGCCATTCTTTCTTCTAAAACAAAATCAGCATGAGTTGTATATCCAAGCAAGTTAGCACGTTGATGTCTTAACTTGGAAATTTTTAAAACATTATCTTCATTATTAAATTCGTTTTTTTTAAAACATTTAGAACCAGCTGCAATCTGAATAGATTTTCTTAGCTCTCTACTTTCAGCATACTTCATGAATGGAATAAAACTTGGATAGGCTAAAGTAATTAACCAGCCATCCTTACCTTTATTTTTTGCTAAAAGTGCAGCAGCTTCTATTTCGCCATCAGGCAAACCCCTTAAATCTTTTATGTCTGTTAAATGAAGTTCATAATTATTAGTTTCTGCTAAAACATTTTCACTAAATTTTAAAGACAATGAAGAAAGTTGTTTATCAATATTTCTAATTATTTCTTTATTGGATTCATTAAGATTTGCTCCATTTCTAGAGAAACTTTTATAAACTTTATCAAGAAGAGTAGTTTTCTCAGTAGATAAATTTAATTTAGATTTTTCATCATATACATATTTTACTCTAAGAAAAAGATCATTATTTAATGCAATATCATTTCCAAGCATAGAAAGTAAAGGAGAAATTTCTTGAGCTATTTTTTGGATTTCACTATTTGTCTCTGCAGAATTAATATTAAAAAAAAGACTTGAAACACGATCTAATTTTTCACCTGAATATTCTAGTTCTTCAATAGTGTTTTCAAAAGTTGGAGAATCTAAATTAGTAATAATAGAATTAATTTCCTCTTTTTTAGCTTCAATTAATGTTTTAAAAGCTGGTAAGTAATATTCGTTTTTAACTTTTGAAAATGGAGCTAAATCAAAGTTTTCTAAAAGTATATTGTTTAAATCTTTCATTATTATTTTATTGTAATTTATGATTATTATCCTTTAAAATAAAGAAACTCACTTCAATAAGTAAGTTATATTTTATTAATTTTCGGGGTAGCAGGAATACAACCTATACCCTATTTACTATATAACACTAAGCTTTAAAACTAAAATTGCACCACTTTTTGCACCACTAGTCAATTTACAATTACAAAAGTAGAAAATTTAATTTATTTTCTGAGTAAACTATTATTTTTTAAAATATAATATATTGTATTTTAAAATAAAAGAAGTAATAGTAGCTAAACTAGTATTTTTATTTTTTGACTAACGATACACCCGTGTTCTACGCGAGTAAACACGCAATTACAATTTCATACACAAAGGAACTTAGTAAGACTAAGTAGTACATAGGTTTAGTATTGGTTAAATCAAAAACATATAGATTTTAAATACTGATTAACCAATCCATTTCCAGGAGAAATTTGTTGATATATTTTGTCTTTAATTATAAATTTTCATAATTCAGATCAACTTCTTACTACATTAAATCTATTTAATTTAAAAGAAAAACCTTCACTTAATTATTTGCGTATTTAGAATCTCCAAAAGTCAATCTATATCTTAAGGGATAGCACCAACTATAAGCCTAAACTAAACTGAGTATTTAAGACACCAGCACTATCAATCCCTTCTACACTTTTCATAATTTTTTTAAATTTTTCCTTATTACTTAAACATTCATTTAAAATACCTTTTTTAACTAATGAAACATATAATGCACATGCTTTAGCCTGACAATTCTTAGAACGTTTTGGATTAAACTCTATATCCGTAAAAGCATCAAATTGTAACACTTCATTCGAAAATTTACTATTTTCATGCAGAGCATTAATATAAAGCCAATTATAGAAGTAAGTTGTTGGTATATTCTCAAATGATTTTCCATTAAATTCAAATGATTTTATTACACCTGAACCTCTTAGCCTTTCATCCTTTTTAATTTTAAAAGGACTTCTTTCAAAAAGATCAATATATGGACCACCAAACTCAAATACTTTAGCACCTTGATAAGCACATTCTAAAGGAATAGTTCCATAGCCTTTTACATGTACTTTTAAATTAAAAGCACTCAACCAAACGCCTAATGCTCTCTCCGACTTTGAAGATACTTCTAATATCTTTAAAGCTCCATCAGGATTTACATTTTCATGAAGTGAGGAAATTGATTTTCTCTTTTGCACCATAGCATAGCCAGGATGCCATTTAAAGTCTACATCTTTAGTTAAATAATTAACACTTTCTGTATTGTAACAATTCACAATAAAAACGGGTCTATTTGCCATATCTATATATTTAAAATAAAATTAGTTGCTATTTTTTTAGGAATCAATATTTCTGCATCATACTCGCCATGAAAAGCAGTATTAGGATTTTGATTAATTGTTGCTCTATTTGCTGCTGCATTTGTATTACTAAAATATACGCCAGAAAAATTTAAAACCGAATCATCAATAGCAAGCCAACATGCCCTTTCAATCCTACCATCTCTTAAGCAATGATTTAGCATTGGATGTTTTGGTCTTAATGCTAATCTAACATATTCTTCAAAACCCTTACGCATATCTAAATCTCTTGAAAGCTGATTTGAGCCTTTTACTGCATCTATTCCATAACTATCAACTAAAGGCCATGATAATAAACCAAACTCTTTTATTGAATGTATATTTCTGTAATCTGTAAAGTGATATAATGCCATGTCTCAAATTTTTTACAAATATGAGATTGTGACACGAAAGTTATTTTCGCCATTATGACTACATCAATATGGACTAATATATAGGAAAAATCAGGACTCTACCCTAAAAGTTTAGTTGGCTATCCATTTAGAATTATTAAAATTTCTTATCCATCAACTCTTTAAACTTATCATTTAGAGTTAATTTTTTTTTTCTTTTAGAACTAAGTATAGTATCTATCAATTTTAATAATAAAAATGTCTTGTCAAAAATATCTTTATTTTCATGCTTATTTTTATTATTTAATTTAGGATTTTCTAGGTCAACCCCATGAATAATAGAAAGAGTGTTTCTGAATTTATTTAAATCGATTAAATTACTTGATAGTCTATTCTTTGTTTCTTCATTAATACACAAAGACCTATGTATAATAAATCCAATCTGATTTACTAACCTTTCAGTTTGTACACGTTTGCATTTCTGTAAACTTTGAACTGCTATTCTTTTACTTAGACCATCAGATTTGATGGCTGTATAATAAATACTATTTTTGGTATCTTTTATACAAAATATTTCTTCATTTTCATTTAGCTCTAGAAACTGTAAATTATTTTCTCTGGAGAGGTATTTATTTGGAATTAAACTATCTAATCTCTGTTTAATTATAGTTTTATTTGAAATTTTCGCATAATAAAATTCATTCATTAAATTAAGAATTCCCCACAAGCTAACAAAAGCTAATTCCGCTCTATATTCTGAATTCTCTTTTTCAAAATTTGTTCTGCTATATTCTAAAGATAATAATGAAAATACAACATTTAATTTTTTAACTACTAAAGATTTCATTTCAGCTGACAGAAAATCATTATTTTCTATTTCTTTGGATAGTTTATTGATTTTAACCCAATATTTTTTCAATTGTTTACTACTCTTAATACCGTCATTTATTGAATCAATAAGCTTTCTAGTGTTTTCTAGAGAATAAGTTTTTGAAGGAAGAAATTCTGGTGATTCTTTAATATAATAACCATCAGCACCATAGGTATTGATCATTTGAAATTGATTCCAAGCCTTATTACTAGCAGTAAATATAATTACAGGAAGATATTTGCGCGTCTCTTTTATTCTTTTTAAGATAAGAGTAGAAAGATAATCGCTTACATCTCTCTCAATTACACTATCTGACTTAGTAAGCCTTAAATCTAGAATTACTAAATCTATCTTTTTCTCTGATATTTGTTCAATTATTCTTTTACAAATACTTTCATAATCATTAGATTCAGAATCAATAGCAACAGAAGTTATATTGCAGTTTTCACCCATCATTTTCTTTAAATTTAAATCCCATATCTCCGTTTCATCATCTATGTATAAAATATTAGAACCCTTAGTGTTTAATTGAAAATCTAACAACTCATCCCTATCTAAAGTATAGGTTTCTGAGTGAAGTTTAGCATAGTATTTAAATAGTAGATTATTTTCAGTCTTATTTTGAGCTAATAAAACCAATCCTAATTTATATGCACCCCATACATTAGACACCCCATGTCTACCTGTCGCACTAATATTAGAAGGAATATAAATATTAAGAAAATCTTGAGGAAGACAATCGTAAGCCTCTAAAAATTGAGAAATCTCTATATTATCTAAAAGCATATCTTTATTTAATGGAGATAAGGATGTATAATTTTCTACAAAAAATATTCTATTTGAAAGTAATATAGATTTATCAACTGCTGACTTTCTTTTTATAACTGAAGAAAAAGAACAATCACCTAATAGTATTATAGGTATATCACATATATTTTTATTTTCTGATAATCTAATATGAGCTACAAAAGTGTTTGCGTAATAATCATGAGAAATAGCATTTATCAAAATTATATCTACCTTACCGTTTAAGTTCTTAATAAAATCAGTAAATAGTTTATCATTTAACTTAGTAGCATTTTCACCAACATTATATTCTAGTGAAACAACTTCAATTCTATTTGGAAAATCAAATTTATTACTAGGATTATTTTTTAAATCAATACATAATATATTTTTCATTTTAAAAAGAATTTAAGATTAAAAATGCCATTTAGAATAAAATCTTTTTCAAAAAGCATTAACCAATTATAAAAAACTCTATCATTTATCCTTAAAGACATTTCATCCTCTAAAAGCACTCCATTAGTCCCTCCAGAAAATACAATTTTCTTAACACAATTGTCTACACAGAAATCTGTAACCTCTTGAATTGTATCTAAAGATATACTCGAATGTATAGCTATACAATTGAATTCATCTAAACTTTCAGGAATAATCGAATCTGTAAATTTAATATTACTGTTTTCCTCTAAAAAATTAGAAATTTTTTCATAATTAGTTAATGTGTGTGACCGAAGTTTGTCGTCAATAATTAGTAGCATATTAAATTGAAAAAGTTAAGTTAAATTGATAAAAATTAGACAGCACATTATATTCAGGATAATTATCTTTAATTTGCGATGTAAGTCTAATATCTTTAATCTTAATTTCATTTTGTTCTCTTTGTTGAACACAAGTATCATGCCATCCATTTCTGTAATTAGCAATAATTGATAGATTAAAAATGTGCTCTGCTAATCCATAAATTTGAGACATATCACCTCCAGGTGTTAATTCAATTTCAGAGTCACTAACATTTTTTCTTCTAGCTATATTTGAGTTATAAATTCTTATAGAAACTATAAGCCTTTGTTTTAATTTAGTTAATGCTTTCTTAGCTGGATGATTTTTTTCCATAGCATTAGCTTCTTTTGCTTTTAGTTCTAAAACTTCATTGTTTCTATTTTTATATTTTACAATGCTACCCTCATCTATATCAACTTCAATTTTATCATAACCAAGAAACAAATCACTTCCTTTCTCAAAAAATGGATTCTTAAAAATAAGTATTCCTATTACTTTCTCTACATTAAGCAGATTTGTATGTAAAGTGTCAGGTGAAAAATGGCCTACGTTATCTCTTATATGGTAGATGTTAAAAAATTTACCACTATTTAATTGATTTATTTTATCAATAAAAAAATTCTGTTTTACTCTGAAGGAATCATTTATTTGATCCATAGAAACTTTAAATTTCTTTATGACATCAGCTTCATTTTCAGAAAGATCCATTTCCCCATAATCACAAGAAGCAGGATGTTTACCATACTTCAATATTAACGACTTTAACCCTTCATCTACCCATGTTATTGGAAGATTTGTATGTGATTCTTCTGGACCATTAACAAACTCTTTAAACAAATTAAATATACTGTTACAATTTTTACTTCTCATCCAGCTCAAAACACCTTTATCACTTAAGGCATCATTACAATCTTTTATAAAACTATTATATGCAAATTTATTACCAACATTATTCCCTTCATCATGATTATTATGAGTGAGGAATTTTAAAGGTTTTTTTGTTCGCAGATTATATAAATAAGTATTTAATCTAATATCTTGTGGTTTTGGTATAACAAAAGGGATTCCTTTAATAATTATAGCAGAAGTTGAAACTTTAGTTTTCTTGTTTAACTTTTTATCTCTAGTAATTAATTTTTTATATTGATTATCAAATTTAATATAAGTTTTATCTTCCAACCCTCTAACTGATTTAATAAATTCAATACGACCTGCTAAACTATACATAAAAGAAAAATTAGAGCTCATTACTTTTACAACTGGAGCAATAATTTCAGATTGCATATTTACCTTACGGTAAAGGGATTTTGAATGTTCATTTTCCTTTATATAAATCTTTTCAAACCTATCCTGAGCATGCCTTAATCCAGCCTTTTCCCAATTATTGAGCATTGCTCTTACCGTCCTTAAAAACTCTCTTGAAACATTGACTTTTTCATTAACAACTAGACCTGTAACCTCCTGCCTTTGTGAATATTGCTGAAATCGTGTTTTCTCATCATTCAACTTAAATCCATTGCTGATAATTGCAGTCTCAGTTTCATGTAGAAGATTACAAGAGTCAAATTTTAAAGTCTTATATGCATTAGTTGAAAAAGTAATATCATCTGCATATCTACTATAATTAGATTTATTTTTTCTAGCAATACTTCTAAGTTTAAAATCTAAATCTTTACAAATTATATTGCTAAGTAATGGTGAAGTAGGTGCTCCCTGAGGCAAAGTATTATTTAAAGTAGCTAAATTAGCAATACTCAGAGCAGTGTCATTGTCAAGTCCTAATTTAATCAACTTATATCTGACTTTATGAAATGTAATACTCGGGAAGAAATTCTTAAGATCAATATTTAATATGAATTTTTTATTTTTATGTTCAGTAGCATTAGTAATTATACTTTTTTGGCTTACAAAACCATGTGATGATGTAGGGGGGGAATAAAAATGTCCTAAAAAGAAAGTAGTACAAGTCTGCAATGCTTTTAAATTAATTTTTGGTGCTAAAATATTCCTGATACCACCTGATTTTTTTCGAATATCAAAGGATTGATAATTAGCTTTTTTCTTAAAGTTTGAAGACAATCTTTCAAACGACTCAAGATTAAATGTAGATATTTCTAAATTTAATCTACTTTCATCAATACCAAATACTAAAAAAAGTTGTTTTAAAAATTTATTTTTATTAAGATTTTGATAATTAATTATTTCAAGTAATAACTTAGGTCCAGTTCTTTTAAGAGAAGTTTTTATAGTTACAATTTTGATATTTCCAGCTTCATCTAGGGAAAATGAATGCTTTGAGATTCCCGCTCCACTTTTTGACTTTCTTGTTTGAGTATTTGCTTGTCTTGTCTGAAACTTGTATTTAGATATTGAATAATTAATCTGCAATAAATAGTTGATATGGAAATACTCTATAATAGATGATAAATTAGTACCCATATCTTCAAAATATATTTTTATATTTTTTTTACTGGAAATGCTATTTTTAAAATGATTAAAAACAAGGAAATTATTGTAAATATTCTTGTGTTTTTTTACTATTTTTATATTTGTTTTTTCAATCCCTTCTCCCTTTAAGATAGTTTTGTAATCCTTGATAATTTTTTTATATTCTAGTTTATAAATTGAATTATCATCCAAGAATACATCAAGAAACTCGTGAGATAAAGGAATGCTATATTGCTTACTTAAGTCAAATGTGTTTCCATACTTTTTTAAAAAATAGTTATTACAAATTTCAATTAAATCATCAACAGATAAATCTAGTCTTTTTGAAAGATTATCTATAGTAATTTGATTAGACGAGATTTCTTTAAATTCATTTTCAAATACATTAATTTCAGATTCATAATCTTTAAATGTAAGTGACTTTCTGTGTAGAATTTTAATCGCTTTATATACTTTTTTATAATGCAACCCTAATGAATGAATCGAGTTTATTTCTTTTCTATTCAATCGATCAGCTGAATTTATGCCATTTGAATGTCGTAACATAAAAGGCAATAATTCAAATTCTTCTTTATTTATTTCTTTTTTAAGATAAGATAAAGAGTGATTTGTTTTATTAAAAATTATTTTGTATTCAAGTTTTTTGGCAGTACTTTCTTCTATAGAAAAACCATTAATCCCATTGACCTTACTAACATCAAACCTGTTTCTCTGATCAAGAATTGTATCTGTAATAAAATTTAGTGTTGGAAATTTAGAGCACCCTATCTCACTAGCCATACACGACAATATTAATCTATTTATTCTTCTTTGATTAAATAACAAACTAACACCTAATGACAAGGTAGCATCAGAGTGCAAAAGTCTTTTATGTCTATTTAGAATTTTCATTTTTATTTTAAAATAGTGAGGTAGTTCTATTTTCTAATGAGCTTGCGAATTATGCGAAGAATGCTTTCTGAGCTATCTTAAACATAAATTCATTCATATATATCTTCGATTTCTCAATCCTTGTAAGCTGTGCTTGCACAAGCTTGCAAGAAGAACTAACATATGTTCGATGTTTGCGTAACGCAAACAGGTCAAAATTTTTAAACTACCTCACTATTTTTTATTTATTTCTTAATTATTTATGCTGCAAAAGTAAAACACACAAACGAAAGATAAATTCGTCACAAGCAATTAATCCTTATAAACATTTAGCGCCTCTTTTAATCTTAATTTAATTTTAGAACGCAACGCTTCAGGCTTTAATACCTTCAATCCAGAACCATAAGAAAGAATAATGTTTTCTAATTCCAAAGTAGGTATTAAGCAATAAGTAATTATTCGATTTTTAGAATCAATAGCTTTATGCTTATGAAGCGGCTTAGTTACAAAATAAGGATAGAGTCTCTCAGAAAACTCAACAACAACCTCCTCAACCGCCTTAAGCCCAAACTGCCAATCAACTGATGTACCTATAGATGAGTCTAGTATTTTATTTACATTTATTTTTGAAGGCAAAAATTTACTCTCATCATCAATCTGTAAAGAAACTATTCTATCAAAAGGAAGATTATTAATTAGCCCCAACCTATTATTAGTATGGAAAAGCGTCTTCTTCTCTTTAACAACATTAAGCATGCCTATTAATGACCATCTGTTATTAAACTCAACAATCATATAAGGACTTACTGTAATGTTAATTCGAGGCCCTTCAAAAGGCTCATATATAATTTGTATATTTTTACTCTCAATAATTGCCTTTCTACTCAATGGCAAAAACTCCTGAACCGATTGAATACCTTTTAAAGTAAAAACAGTTCTATTATCTACCCTTATAATTTCTTGTTGCTTTTGAACCTGAACGCCCTCATTCTCAATAATATCTTCAAGCACATCTAATGTTAAGTCAAAATTATCATCTACCCCTTTAATTTGTCTTAAATATTCGATAAACGGAATCAGATTATTGGTAATTCTTGCTCCAAGTCTTATGTCAATTAGCTTAAAGCCTTCTACATATTTAAATTCTTTTTTCTTACCCAACCTTCTCTCATCAATAATATCATAACAGCTATTTTCTTCATTGTAATACTCCTCAAAATTATCAGAAATAAAGTTCTTATCACAAGCCATTTCTTTTATTTTCTTAAAATGATTTTGAATTGTTTTAAGTGTAAATGATGTTTTCTCAACAGACTCTACATTTACTAATTTCGTAATAATGACATCATAAGAACACCAATCAGACTGAAGCAAGCTATCAATATAAGAAATAGCTGAATGAGCATCCGCCCTCAACTTTGTATGTGTCTGTAAATTATCTACTGGCATATTATTTCTTTAATACTGTAAATATATAAATAACTTTCGTGTTTAGGTTTTTTATTTGCCAAAAATAATTACAGTGAAAATTAAACAAGAAGATATAAAAAAGATTAATTCAAAAATAAGAAGGGATGAGTTTTGTCAATTAAAAAATGACAGAGACTTATCTACACTCACTTATAAAAATAAAAATAAATATTACCGTAAAAAAAAACATAAAAATAATGAAGAAAGTATTTAAACACATTGGCCATAACAACCATAGTATAACAAAAAAACAAGTTGAATTTATTCAACAAAATAGAGTTCTATTAGAGATCTCAGACGGAACATTTATCAAAATGGTAATAGAATTACCCCAATATATAGGTGCAGTTGAATCATCATTATACTGACCAGAATCAGGAGATAAACCTATTCTGGAAAATGAGGTTTTTTATAAAAAAAGAGGAAATAGAAATGGAGAAACTAGAATGCTTGACAAACCAAAGAGATTAGCAAGGAAAATATGTGTAATAGGAATTAGGAATGGTGTTGCATTTACAATGTACGGTACTAATTCAAATAAACCTTCCCCTATGTAAGTATGGGATAGAAAATTTAAATCCTTACCAAACAATGAGCAAGAAGAAATAAGGAGATTTTGGAAAGAACATGCAATATCAAGCCACTAAAACGAAAATAACTTTCGTAATCAGAGCTTAATTTTGCAATAAATTAATAAAACAAAACAATAAAAAACATGATATTACAACTAGCAAAATTATTTAGAGGCAGTTGCCCAAGGTGTGGAGAGTCATTAGATGATGATGTATGCCAAACTTGCGGGTACCCATGGAACTAATCAGAATACAAGTTAAGCTAATAACTTTGTTCATAAACCACTTATCAACAATGTCTTAAGCATTAAAAAATAAATTTAATTTAGCTCTCCGCTTAAAGCCAAATTTCAAAAGTTACAACCTAATTTGTTTTGAAGGTCTTTAAAACAAAGTTGAAAACAGCAAAATAAAAGTGAAATAAGTAATGTTTGAACAAAAGAGATTGTTAAAAATTTTATCTCTGATTCAGTGACTCTAATCCTAAATAAAACAAGCAAAAAACTGTAATATTTATTACTAAATAGCACATCATAAATGCTATTTGACAATCAAATATCTGAAAGCAAAAACCTGCTCCTGACTAACTCATGGGCTTTATATATTAACAAGAAGATGTAAAAATTTTCGAATAGTTTAGATCTAACTAGCTAGGATACTTATATTTTCAAAAAATCAAAGTTCATGAAAAAGAAGAAACAATTAATGATAAAAAAATCTAACAAGAAAATGAATCCCTCGGATAATGCTTCAAAGATATTTGAATCCATTTCTAAGATGGATTTAGAAGCGTTAGTTGTTTTACTTGATGAAGATATAAATATTAATGACACGCCCTGTAAATATACCTTGTTAGGAGAATTGAAAGAGTGGTTTGATGTCTTTAAATCTAAAGGAGATACATACCTAAATCAATCAGAAGGAAAATGTATGTTTATAATGTGTTCTGATGGTGATGCTACCAGAATCTTTATAGGAAATCAATCAGGACATAAATACTCACTAAAATATAAATTAGAGAATAATGACATAATTGAACTTATACAATGTAATTACTCTGAAGGTGATCATGTTAAAGTAAAACAAAAATAACATGTATTACAGAACTTATATTGAACTAATTACCTTTTGCAAATATTTACCTATTCGTCAGTTAATTGCCTATAAAGATGCTGTAAAAGAGATGAAAAATAAAGAATACTTAATTGCACGTGAGGTACTAAAAATTAGGATTAGTAAAAAATATAAAGCATTACAAAAACAATAAAATTTAGGATATGAAACAACATAAAAAGATAATATTTGAGTTAGACAATCTAAATGAATTCCCAATCTACAATGTGAAAATATTAGTACACAAAAATAGCTCAGGAAAACATTCAACATATACGGTTAGTATCAATGAATATATTGACAATGCACTTGATAGTCTAAACAGATTAAGAGATAATATGAATAAGGAAGGGAATAGCTGGTCAGTATATTATATAGAAAAAGATCATTCAATAGAAGGATACGAAATACTTGAAGTTGCAGAGTCTAAGGATGAAAAAATATCAGAAAAAAATAAATTTGATTTGATGAAAATACAAAATAATCAACTAAAACGATTAGCAGAAAAACTAGATTTAACCATAGAGAAATCACCATTTTAATACTCATGTTATGATAGAAATACTCTTAATAAACATTCCTAAATAATGAATGAAGTATTTGATGCCTGCGTAGCTATTTTAATTTGTATTGCAGATTTATTTGAAATCACTTATAAAGAAGCTAATATCTGGATATTTGTAATAATAGAGCCTATCCTATTTATAGTAATGTTATATAAGATTATAAAACAAAGAAGAGAAATTAAATTATCTAAAAATAGAAAATGAGAATAATATTAATTTTTTGTGTATTAATTATTTCTAGTTGCCAATCAGAAACATCTTTTGAATTCTCAACTTATTGGTGGAAAAGCAGCACCAAACTTAATACTCAACAAAAAGAGTTTTTGAATACAAATAATATTAATAAAATATATCTAAGAATTTTTGACTTAAAGTTTGATGAGAAGAATTCCAGTATTTTAATACCTAAAGTATATTCAGGGTTTAATGATATCAATACAATTCCTGTTATATATATTGAAAATAAAATTTTCTCAAACTTTAATATTGATACTATTTATAATTTAATTCAACAGAATATAAAATTAGCAATAGAAAAGGAAATAATTAATAGCACCAATAATCTACAAATTGATTGTGACTGGACACTAAGCACAAAAGAACCCTACTTTCAATTATTAAAAGCTTTATCAAAAGGCATTAAAGGGCTTAGTGCAACAATTCGATTGCATCAGATTAAATATGCTAAAGCAACAGGAATACCTCCTGTTGAAAAAGGAATAGTCATGATTTACAACTTAGAATCTCCTGCAGATGTAAATATAAAGAATTCAATATTTTCATACGACAAAGCAATGCAATACTTAGAAGGGTACTTAGACAAATACCCTCTTAAAATAGCAATTGCTCTTCCAGCATTTAGTTGGGGAGTTCATTATCATCATGGTAAAATTAAATCATTAATGTCAGATTTTAATCCCGAAAAGATTGACAACATGAATATGAGCAAAAATAAGGATGGTTATTACAAATCAAAAAAAGCACATTTTTACAATACTCATAGAATTTCAAATAGAGATGAGATAAGGTATGAATGTCCAAAAATAGAAGAGTTAAATAAAATGATGACTTTTCTAAAACACAATATAAAACAAGATAGCACAGAAATTATCTTCTTTAGTCTAAATTCAAATTTTCTAACAAATAATAAAATAAATTATGAAAAAATTATTTCTACTTATAATTAGCATCATACTAAGTTTAAACTCAAATTCTTGCGGAATTGAATTTCAATATACAGAAGAAGAAAATAAAAACTTCCTTATAACGCAACTTGTTGCCGAATCGGAATTAGATACACGCTTATTCTCAACTAGTAATAATCTATACTATAAGTTAAATTATGACATGTATGATATGGAACGAGATAGACAATCAACAAAATTAAGAAAATTAGGATTTAGTGAAGATATAATTTATTTAATGAGTAGTAATATTGTGAAATCGATAAACATAGAAAACAATTTTACTAAGATTGAATTCAACTCTAATTATGATAGAACTATAAATAATATTTATGAGTTGAACATTTCAAAATTCTTTAACCAAACTATTATCAAAGAATTTAAGAGAAAAAAACAACTTAAACTACTTGAATTCATGATGTACAGAAGTATAGTATTACAAGCAAGAAGCTCAAGTAAATCAACTAAAATTAATTTACAGAAATTTATTCGTGATGAAATTAAAACCTGTCCAAATGAGCTTGTTGAAGATTATGCTACTTTACTGATAGAATTGAGTCTTCGCATTCGTCACTCATATACAATAGTTTCTGACTATATGAAATATTTTGAGAATACAAAAGAACTTAATCCAATAGCTTATTCTCATTTTTGTGGTGCAGTAAGTGCTCAATACGCTTTACTTCCTAATAATGAATATTTCAAATACAGCAATGACAGAGAATTAAGCGTATATTTATTCACTAAACTACTTAAATACCCAAAATTATATAGTAGAATAATTTATGAAATAAACTATGTCATAGATTTAAAAAGTGAATTTGACTGGGAAAAATGTTTATTTTATTGTAAAAATCAAGAAGAAAGAGATCTAATACATTTAATTAAAACCTCAATCTTTTCTGGAATAAATATCTCGCTAATAAATTACTTTAAAGAGAGAACAAGTGAAAACTCAAAGACATTTGAACTAGCACTAATCCAATACACTCAAAGAGTTGAGAAAAACTTATTTACTAAGCTAAATCACGCAGGAAACTTTAAAGAAGGTTACAAAGTTAAATCAGTAAATAAATATGATTATGATGATGCTGTAGATTTAAAAAATTATTTAAAAAAAATTAAAATACAAAACAAAGTATTACTACATATTTTAAGAGGGTATTCATCATTTATGCTAGGTGATTTTTCGGAAGCTAGGAAAGAATACCAAATCTCAAAAAACTTGTTGAAAAACGCTCAATACCTAACAAAAAAACAAAAAAGTAATTTTTTAAAACAAATAGACGGATTAGAATTATTAGAGGAATTTAGCCATGATAATTCAGATATAAATTATCATAACCTCCAAACAAGATTAACCAAATTATTAACAGAAACACAACTTTCAGATAAGATGGAAACTTACTTTGAATTAGGTCTAAATCTAGCGATTAAAAGGTATGATTTTATAACTGCATTAACATTTACATCTAACAAAGGATTTCATCAGGAAATCATTCTTGATATAATAATGGGCCAAAATGATTTATTAAAACTTCTAGAAAGAATTAATAATGAAGAACTACCTTTTATGGACAGACTTCCAGTTTCCTTAAAATTTGTAGTAATTGAACAGATTGCTACTAATTATTTCAGAAATCATGACTTAATAAATGCTGAAAAATATTTCGACTTACTACCAAACAATATTTTTGAAAATGGAATAGGTAGGAAAACGTATTACTACAATAATAAATACCATTATTATTCTAATTTTACAATTAACACTTCAGACACAGAGAGAGAATCACTCAAAATATACAATAAAAAGACAGCTATAAAGACAATTTTAGAAATAACAAATGAAATAGACCAAAAAAATAATAGTGACTTCAAAAAAGATAGCTTGTTAACAATAAGAATTAGAAAAGAAATATCAAATTTATATTTTGACTTATCATGCATGTACTCTAACCCATTTTGGGCTTATAGCAGAATTTGGAAAGGATTTTTGCTATATGGATTTTATTATACTAACTATGAACCATTCAATAACTTAGATTCGAATTTTGTTAAAACAAAAATGGATACATATCTAAATAAATATGGAAATCAAAAAACATCAATAAGCTACTTAAATAAAGCAATAGAATTTTCAGATGAAAAGGAAAGGCTAGCTAAATTAAACTTTAAGTTATTAAAAAAACTAAAAAAACCGTTTCAAACTTCATTTCATAAAAGATGTTACAATAGTGTTAAATGGGAATCAATAGTTACAGACTATGAAACAAAAACAATTTCAACAGCACTTTTAATAGATTCTTTATATCAAAATACTAATTACTTTAAAGAAGTAATATCAGAATGTACTGATTTTAAAAATAAGAATCCAAAGCACAATAAAAAACCTGTGATTGAAGCTAAGGAAGAAATTAAAATTGAAAATGATGAAAACATTTACAAATTATTAATAACAATAATAATACTTATGCTAATAATTATTGTTGGAGTATTTTATTTTAAAAAAGCTAGCTAAAACATCAGTTAAAAATAAAAGAACTATCCGCTAATATAACGCACCAAACTCAATCTAATGAACCAGACTTCAAAACCCAAAAGCAAATAATTTTAATAAATAAAAATTTAAAATGGAAAATTTAGGATGGTTTGGAATAAAATCTGAAGAGAGTAGTATTTATCTTTGTTCTATAGATGCTTTGAGTATTCTTACTTTTATAAGAGGAAGAGATTTTCAGATAATTGAGATGTGGGGATCTAAAAACAATAATGAAAAAGACTTGCTTTGCAAGTATGAAGAAAGATTCTGGGTAAGAAAAAATCATTTTATAGAAATAGCTTCATTAATTGAAGAAGATGAAAATGAAAACATCATTTCTCTTAGAATAAATTTAGATAATGGAGACTATATAAATTTAATATACGGTCAATTATGGGTAAAAATATCTGACACTAAACTATTAAAAAAATGTACATTGAAAATTTTAGAACAATATGGGTATTATGCAGCAAATGAGATTTGGAATTTTGTGAGCAAACAAAATTGTGATATGCCAATCTACTATCTACAAGGAATGGAAGAAAGAGATATACTTGATAGCTTTGAAGAAATAAGAATTCAAAATCTAATGTGTAATCAAAATGAGAATAACATCTTAGAAAAAATGAAAATTCATGGACATAAATGTAATTTAAAAATCTAGTCACTCATTAACAAAATAACTAAGTTTAACATATATGAAAAATATAGTTGTATTGACAGGAGCAGGAATTAGCGCAGAAAGTGGACTCGGAACCTTTAGGAATTATGGAGGATTATGGGAAAAATATAAAGTTGAAGATGTTGCTACTGAAAAAGGATTTCAAAAGAATCCAGCATTAGTATTAGAATTTTATAACATTAGAAGAAGGCAATTACTTAATTCACTTCCGAATGACGCTCACTTTGCATTAAATAAACTAAAAGAAAAATACAATTTAACAATAATAACTCAAAACATAGATAATCTACATGAAAGAAGTGGAAGTACAGATGTAATTCACTTGCATGGAGAATTAAAAGAAGCTAGAAGTATAATTGATAATAAAATTTATTCTATTAAAGGTTCGGAGTTAAATATTGGAGATTATTGCAAACAAGGAGGACAACTCCGCCCAAATGTAGTATGGTTTGGTGAAGCAGTACCAAATATGGATTTAGCAATAGATAAAGTAATACAAGCATCTGTTTTTATAATTATTGGCACTTCATTAAATGTATTTCCAGCCGCCTCACTTATTGATTACGCTACAAAAGCCAAAAGAATTATTATTATTGACCCTAACTCATCAAATTACAATGGAATTGAAATTATTAATGAGAAAGCAACTAAAGCTGTTCCTCAATTAGTAAATGAATTGTTAGAATTAGGATAAATTATCAGCAGAATTAAAATTTAAAAAATAAATAAATGAAAATGCCTTTTCAAACATACTATCAAAATACATTCCCATCGCATTTACAGGAATTTTACGATTCGATTCCTAATGATATGAGACATCATCATTCAAATGATGAGAAAACCTTTACAATTCAAGTTGATAAATTAAGTAATCATGCAAGAGGAACAAACATTGAACATTTGAAATTCTTAAGTCCAGAAGATAAAATACACTTTAGTATTTCATTGTTTCTAACTATACTTACAGATCAATTATGTTACACATATTTTAACTCAATATACTTTAGATTTAGATCATTAACTAATTATCCAAAACTTACAGGGACTTGTTTGACTATGTGTCATATTAACGTACATCCAACTCAGATTTTTCAACATATTGATACAGAGTTAGACTGGAATTATAGAGACATTAGCATGATAGAAATAAAAAATATTTTTAACGAATCAAAGGATTTTATGAAGCAAGAGGTTCTTAGTTTCTTTAAAAATTATTTAAAGGAAATTGATGGGGAAACTTTCTGGAAAAAATGTGAAGAAGAATTAAAATTCTAGTAAAAAGTCGTGGTAGCAGGAATACAACCTATACCCTATTTACTATATAACACTAAGCTTTAAAACTAAAATTGCACCACTTTTTGCACCACTAGTCAATTTACAATTACAAAAGTAGAAAATTTAATTTATTTTCTGAGTAAACTATTATTTTTTAAAATAATTTATTCTAGAAATACAGTTACTATGCAAAGCATATAAAATAAAACTCTATTTGTTATTTTTTGTTAAAGAAAACTAAGTCCAAATTCTACAATATAAATGTGGTAATAAAACCTTACACGTTCAAAGAATTTAACTAAACGTTAGAAATAAATTGTCTGCATTTATCCAATTACCATCAAAAAAAATAAATGATATAATCTTTAGAATCCTAAGACCAAAAAATGTTAAACTTTCATTATTTAAAACAATTAATATTAGATGTCATCTATATAAATATGAAAAACATTTACTATATACTTATTTGTATTTCATAATTTGATAAAAACTTCAAACAGTAATAAATGTAAAGATTAAAACTAATCCTTCTCAGTAAGAATATTATCCTCTCTAAGCTCTTTTAAAGCACTAATCTTACGATCAATTATATAAGTAAACTTATTGGCTATTTCTTTAACTAAATTTGTTGTATCAAACTGAATCATACTCTGGTATTTCTTATAAATATATTAAGAAATGAGGAGCGGTTTAAAAATAGACGAAAGAGATCTTGTAAGTAAATAACAGATTATAATCAGCTAAAAATTTTACTGTAGAATAAGTTTCTTATTTATTATACCAGTACTTGTTTCTATCTCTAAGAAATAAATTCCTTTACCGTAATTATCTAAACTGATTTGTTTGGTGTATTCACCTATAAACTGCTCTAAGTTCTCTGAAATTAGCTCTTCACCCAACACATTAAGCACTCTAAACTTTAAATTCTGCACTTTATTAATTGTAAATCTAATATTAAATATATCTCTACTTGGATTAGGGAAAATGTTAATTATATTCGAATTTAAATAAATATCTGAAGAGCTAAGTGTAGCTAAAATCTGAAAGTTTTCCAAATTGAGGTCAAAATAAATATTATTAACAGCTTGTACTTTTATTCGTGCAGTATTTACATTAAGATTCGGCAGTGTAACGTATGCAGATCCATTATTAGAAGTACTCTGTAAAAGTGAGAAAGGGAAAGTATATCCACCATCTATTGATAACATAATTGATACATATTGAGTATTGACAGGTAAAGTATCTGTACCATTTACATCCCAAGTAACCAATTGGATAGATCCTCCTTGATAGATAAGGCCGTTTGCCATTTGGCTAGTAACAATAAATGGACCTGAATCAGCTATAGTAATTCGCACATCATCAGAGTTAATACCGCTTGAATTAATTAACTGACCATTATAAGTCATTTTATGATTATCATTAACTGTAAGTCTAAAGTCCATTATACGAGATTGTGTAGGAAGTTGTTCTTGAGTATTAGAATTATTGTTTACAATAACATCACTCAATTGCGGAAAGGTTCTACTGGAAATTGTGTCAGGAAGTAATCGCATAAAAATTGCTCCTTGCTTATCATTTGATAAAGGAATATATTGCGATGGGCCTGGACTCATGTTATCCCAAACATAAGTTAATGTATCTCCAGAATTTAAATCAGAGGAGGAAGCAGTTAGCGTAAAGGGTGTGGTAATTGGAATTGTATAATCTTGTCCTGCATTAACTGAAGGTATATTGTTTCCGGTTGACACCTTATGCCCTATTTCAGGAATAATATTTTTTAAAAAATTAGATAACTGATGAAATGAAACTCCATGAGCATATCCATGTTGATTTCCACCTTGAATAGTCCAGTTGCCATTTTCAGGTTCATAATTACTATTATTTGAATGTGCTATAGTATGAGATTGCTTTAATTGGTGACCAATTTCATGTCTAGTTACTGAAATATTAAGTCCTCCAGATACACCAACCTTTAAACCTCCAGCACATCCACCTCCAAAAGGACTACCAACAATAACATGACTTATATCATAATTAGTTTGACCAATAATACTATCAATAACACGAGCCTGATCATCAAGAATCATCCATGCATTAGTACAGCCTCCAGAACCTGCTGGTAATGTCTGCCAAGGGTCATTAGCTGAATCTGGAAAGATCAGTTGATTATTGTTAGGAATAATTTCAAATCGCACAGAATATTCTCTACCATAAGTTTTATTTATTATTTCTATCCAATTTTCTAATAAAAGTGGTATTGAAGTTGCTCCTCCATTTTGCTGTGTAAATTCTCCATTTGTAGAAACTGCCAACCTAAGTAATCGAAGTGTATCTCCTCTTTCAAAATTAGCACCAAAATATGGGGAAGAACAATATGGAATTAGATTAGTGTCTAAATTATCGGGATAGAAATTATAAAATTTAGGCGAACCACTTAAATTATTATTTGGATCGTTAATTACATTTGTTGTAAACTCGAATCCAAATAAATTAGCGACTTGATTCATAGGATAAAGATTCAATGCTTGAGGCCAACTCCATCCTAATCCTGCTATTAATACAGAACCACCATTAGCTACAAAAATATCTAAGGATGCTAACTCTAAGGATGAATAAGGCTGAATCTGATTCCAGTCATTCCCTAATATTAGAATATCAGTATTTAAAAGTGAGGCACTATTAATGTTTCCACTTAATGTATTAACTGTAAAACCATTATTAATTAACATATTCTGCAACATACTGGTATTGCCGTTATTAACATAGCCTTCTTTTAATGTGACCCTTTGTGAGCCAAAGTCTAACCAATTAATAGCCTGTAATACAAATTGTGAATTATCATATTGATTGATATTATTATCTACTAATAACCCTTCATGCCCTATTGCTAAAACTCTTCCATTTTGATACTGGCTAGCAACGACAAAGTGCTGTAGGGGTGAGTAGCACGGATTGCTGGATACGATAGGGTAAACATTTATACTTATTGGAGACAGGGAGCCTGGTGAGCCGCCTGGAATAAAAAGGGTGTCAATATTTGTAAAAATTCCTGATAAAGTTTGGGAAAAAGCAAAATTAGAGAAGCAGAATAATATTATTAATATTTTTTTCATAATTAAAAATTTGATATCCAAATATAAATAATTATTTATCAACGCGGAATCCATCTCATTATGAGTTAAGATTCCGCTTTTTTACTTTCATAAACACCTGTAGTTTTATTAGTTAGATCGAATGATAAATTAACTTCAGGGGTTCGAACGAGTGAATTTTTAGTATGTTTATAGAAATTAAAATTATGAGAAGGTTATACAGAAATATGAACGAGTCAAAAATTGCTGGGGTATGCTCAGGTATGGGTGATTACTTTGAAAAAGACCCTGTTGTCTTTAGATTATTATTATTACTCTCTTTTTTCGTGGCAGGACCATTCTTCTATATCATTGCTTGGATTATTGTTCCTGTAAAAAAATAAGTTCTAAAAAAGTTCGAAATAAGTACCGAGAGGCCCACCAAAAAGAAACCCGCTCATTTGAGTGGGTTTTTATTTATTTAGTTTGAATTTTAATTACTTAGTATATCTTTTAATGATATTACCGTTAGAGTAAATGTCTAAAATAATTTGATTTTTTGCATCTCTACTAATTTTTTTTCCCAGTATGTTGACCGAGTGTAAATATTTATTATTTAATTCATTAATTTCACTTACTAGTGTAGTTGAAGGAATTAACACAGCATCAATTACATGTACTACACCGTTATCAGTAACAATATCTGCATATATTACTTGAGTATTATCTATAAATAC
>ENA-OSJC01000613-OSJC01000613.1-marine-metagenome-genome-assembly--contig:-NODE-613-length-33541-cov-6.533588_pt1 | contig 33541 bp, 36 predicted proteins | sample MGYA00237885_ERZ534234 | MGnify/ENA primary metagenome ERZ534234 (study PRJEB26413, sample SAMN06343907) | marine metagenome | isolation source: coastal waters | place: Atlantic Ocean: West Antarctic... | reverse complement strand
ACTCTTGTTAATGTTTCATCCATTGGAATCATTGCGTGAGCGTATCTTTTAATTCCTTTAAAATCTTTCAGTGCTTTCTTTAAAGCTTCACCTATAGCAATTCCCGTATCTTCTGTTGTGTGGTGAAGGTCTATATGGGTGTCACCTTTTGCTTTAACTTTTAAATCAATGAGTGAGTGCTTTGATAGTTGCTCAAGCATATGATCTAAAAAACCTATTCCAGTATCAATTTTATATGTACCTTTGCCATCAATATTAACCTCTACACTGATGCTGGTTTCTTTAGTCTTTCTTGATACTTTTCCTTTTCTAGCCATATACTTAAGAGGTATACATGCATAATCAGACTATATCAATATCGGCAATCAACACTTGAAGAATAAAAAATAGTTACCATTTATCAATCATGACAACGATTGTACTAGTAAGAAAAAATAATGAAGTAGTGGTGGCTGGAGATGGCCAAGTAAGCATGGGAAATACTGTCGTAAAAAGCACAGCCTCAAAGATTAGAAGAATTGAAAAACGTGATGTGGTTGCTGGCTTTGCAGGTTCTACCGCAGATGCTTTAACTTTGTTTGAAAGATTAGAAGCTAAGATTGAAAAACATGCAGGCAACCTATCAAGAGCTGCTGTTGAACTGGCAAAAGATTGGCGAACCGATAAATATCTAAGAAGATTAGAAGCACTAATGGCTATTGGTGATAAAGAACATAGCTATATTATTTCTGGAACTGGGGATGTTTTAGAACCAGAAGGTGATGTTATAGGAATAGGTTCGGGTGGAAACTATGCATTGGCTGCAGCAAAGGTTTTGATGGAAACTGATAAGAGTGCAGAAGAAATTGCACGAAAAGCTATCAAAGTTGCTTCTGAGATCTGTGTATTTACAAATGATAATATAAAAATTTTAAAAATATAGTGGAAAAATCAAACGTAACACCCCTTATTCCTAAAGACAAAAATACTAAAAAAAATAGTTCTTTAGTTAGCGCACTATCACCAAGAGAAATTGTTTCTGAATTAGATAGGTTTGTTGTTGGACAAAATAAAGCTAAGAAGGCTGTTGCTATTGCTTTAAGAAATAGATGGAGAAGACAAGCTCTTGAAGGTGAAATGAAAAATGAAGTTTTACCAAAAAATATTTTAATGATTGGGCCAACTGGTGTTGGAAAAACAGAAATCTCTAGAAGATTATCAAAACTTGCTGAGGCACCTTTTGTTAAAGTTGAAGCTACAAGATTTACTGAAGTTGGTTACGTTGGAAGAGATGTGGAACAAATAGTAAGAGACTTAATTGAAATTGCCATTGCAATGGAGAAAGTAAAAATGAGAAAAGAAGTTCTTACTCAAGCTCAAGAAGCAGCTGAAGAAAAAGTTTTAGATGCTTTAGTTGGTAAAAAAGCTAGCCTTGCAACAAGAGAAAGTTTTAGAAAAAGACTGAGAAGTGGCGATTTAGATGATAATGAGATAGAAATTTCAGTCAGTGATAGTGGATCAAACAATACTTCTTTTGAAATTCCTGGCATGCCTGGAGCGAATGTTGGCATGATCAATATTGGTGAAATGATTGGTAAATCCATGGGAAATAAAGAGAGAAAAAAGAAAATGTCAGTAAAAGAGTCCCATGAAATCTTAATAAACGATGAGGCCGATAAATTAATTGAAGAAGATAAAATTATCAAAATAGCAAAGTCATCAACAGAAAATAATGGAATAGTTTTTTTAGATGAAATAGATAAAATTTGCGCAGGATCTGATCGAGTTGGTGGAGATGTTTCTCGTGAAGGTGTTCAAAGAGATCTGCTTCCATTAATAGAGGGAACAACAGTTAACACAAAACATGGGCCAATTAAAACTGATCATATTTTATTTATTGCGTCTGGAGCTTTTCAGCTTGCAAAGCCTTCTGATTTACTTCCTGAATTACAAGGAAGACTACCTATAAGAGTTGAACTAGAAGCCTTGACCAGTGATGATTTTAAGAGAATTTTAAGAGAACCAGATTTTAGTTTAATAAAGCAATATGTTGCTCTTTTAAAAACTGAAAACGTAGAACTTGAATTTTCGGATGATGGTATAGACACTATTGCAAACGTAGCTTCAGAAGTTAATGCAACAGTTGAGAATATTGGAGCCAGAAGATTGCATACAATCATTGAAAAAATTTTAGATGAAATAAGTTTTACTGCCACTGATCGTTCTGGTGAAAAAATTATTATTAATAAAGAATATATTAATAAAAACTTAGATAATTTAGTTAAAGATACGGATTTATCTAAATTTATCTTATAATAAAACTAGATATAATTAAGCTCTTTTAATTCATTTTTAAGTTCTTTTTCTATTTTATTCTTCAAAGTTTCTGGAAGGGAATTTGGATCATTTTTTTTTAGACCGTATTTAAAAAAGGTAATTTTTTTACCATCAATAGCTTTTATGGCCTCAGGAAATCCTTTTTCTTTCTCTAGTTTTTGCATTTCACTAAAGGTTGTACTTTTAAGAGTATTTTTTAATTTAATATTATCTATTTGAATTTTAGATTTTCCTAGCTGATAAATAAATTTAAGAATCTCTACAAAAGTTTTTTCTGTATCAGAAACTAAATCCTCATATTTTACTAATAAGTATCTATTTGATTTTTTAAATTCTTTCCAAGTATTATAGTTTGATGACCAAGATCCTACATGTGTTATAATTTGATCTTTTATTATTTCTGAATGTTTTTTTTCCCCAGTTAAAGTACCAAACTCCAATAATTTATTTGTAGCTGATTCTAAAGACATTTGGTTATGATTGGCATATGATTTAACAACGCTTCTAGGGTCTCTAACAACATAAATTGCTCCTAGCGTATTATTTAAATCAGTAAACTTATAACCATTAATGTCATAAAAACTGGTATGGGTTTTTAAAAATCTAACAGTCTTTGGGTCATTTGAGTTTATTCTTTGCTGAACATTAATATAATTTTTAACAATCTCTTGATCGCTTGAAGTATCAATGCCAAATCTCTTGAATATATTTATATCGGGAAATTGTGTTATTTTATCCAAGGAGTTTAATTGAAAATTACCATCTTTAGTAAACAGGTATGCTGTTAACAAAGATCTTAAAAAAGTATTACCACTTTTAGGGTATGAAGCTAACCAAATAATCATTAAATATTTTTATCATATCTTTTTTTTAAAAAAATATAAAAAGCTCCACTTCCACCATCCTCAATTTTTGCATCTTGTATTTCGATAATAATATTCATTAAACTTTTATTATTTTCAATAAATTCAGGAACAGAATACTTTAAAATACTTAAATCTTTTGAAACATATGGATCTTTTTCATTTTCAGAATGTAGCCCCTTACCTGTTACAACAATTAGTTTATTAATTTTTTCCAAATAAGATTTATTTATAAAATCTTCGATAGCTTTGTTGGCTTGGTCAAGAGTGTATCCATGCAAGTCTATTGATCTTATTTTTAAAAATATTTTTTTTTTAAATTTAAGTTCCTTATTAGGTAATTTTTCTTCACCAGAAATAAAGTTTTCCCAATCTTTTTTGTCTTTATTTGAAATTTTATCAGTCAATTAAGTTAATGTATTAACTAATTGCCAATTGGGATTAGCTGAAGTCATATCTCTTGAAAATACCCAGGTATCATAAATTTTTTTAATTTTTTCTGGATCACCTGATATAATTTTTTTATCTTTGTCTTTAATGCAAGTAATAACTTCAGCAACAAAGTCTACTGTAACATTTAAAATTCTATCTATTTTTTTATGTTCTTTAATAATCGTAGAATTAATACCAATAAAGGTTATTTCAGCATAGTGGCCTCTTGTACTTCTCTCTTTTAGAGCTTCATTAAATTGATTGTAAATTTCTCTATTTAAAAGTGGTTTGCTAGTCGTTAATTTATTATCATTATCACTAAAATCAGTGATGATAGTTTCATATGCAATTTTAACACCTTTTAAAAATTCTTTTTGAGCTTCATCATCAAACTTTTGACTGTTATTGGGAGGCTGATTAATTTTAATATCTTTTAAAATTTTTTCGAACTGTGGGGTTGCTTTACCTTCAAAACCAGTTCTTTTACCAAGAATCCCTCTTAATCTCAGAAAAATGAAACCAGCTATCATGGCCAAGAGAATTATATCTATATATTCAAAACTGTAACTCATATTGCTATAGTAATTACTATGTTGATTAATTTCAACTGGCAAATTAGATTGCGGACAAATGAAATCAATTTTATTATTAATAATTTTAATTCCTGTTATTGAAATTTATCTATTAATTAAAATTGGTTCTCAAATTGGGGCAATTACTACAATTTTACTTATATTTACAACTGCTATAGTGGGGGTTTGCTATGCTAAATACGAAGGTCTAAATACTCTTAAATCAGGACTTGCTCAATTAAGCAGAAATGAAGCACCAACATATGAAATGATCTCTGGAGCGGCAATTGCGTTTGCTGCACTACTTTTAATAATTCCTGGATTTGCTACAGATATTTTGGGTTTTTTAATAATATTTCCAATAAGCCGAAGATTTATATTTAGTAGATTTAAAGAAAAATTTAGAGAAAAAAAAACAAAAAAAAATGATTTTATAGATGGAGAGTTTGAGGATATAGAGGACGATAATGACAGAAAATTATAAAATTTTAGCAAAGTATATAAAAGATATGTCAAGTGAAACACCTGATACAGAAACTTATATTTTTGTAAAAGATAGAATTTCTAAATATCAGCTAGGTATTGACATTAATTCAAAGCCTTTAAAAAATAAAATGATAGAGATAAATACCTTATTAAAATTTTCAGATAAAGAAGAAAGTAAAAAAAAATCACACTTTGAAATAAAATTTTCAACTATCATAAAAGTTAATGATGAAATTAAGGAAAAAAAAGATTTAGAAAAAATTATACTATGTGACGTTCAGAATGAAATTTATCCTGATCTAGAAAAATCTCTTTTAAATCTTCTTCATAACTCTGGATACCCTGGTATTAAATTTGAAAAAAAAGTAGACTTTAAAGAACTTTACAACCAAAGGTTAAATTAATAAAAATTTTTTTTAAGATTATTTTTTAAATAATCTTTATGTTTTTTTAATTCTTCGAGTGTTGGCATGATAACTTTTTTAAAATAAGCAACCTTAAAATCTTTTTTTTCTTTTATTTCTTGATCTTGATTCTGAAAATTTAAAGTTGGCTCTTTTTGGTCTATTAAATTAATATAAACTTTAGCTAATAAATCACAGTCAATTAGTGCTGTGTGCTGTGTTCTTTTTGAATTATCCACTCTATATCTTTTACATAAAGCATCCAAGCTGACTGGAGACCCTGGAAACTTATCTCTAGCTAAAACAAGTGTATCAACAACTTCATTGTTTAATTTTTTTTTTCCAAACAAAGAAAGCTCATTATTTAAATGTCCAATATCAAATTGAGCATTATGAATTATAAGTCTTTTATCCTTAATAAATTCTAAAAATTCATCACCAACCTCATAAAACTTTTTTTGATTAGCTAAGAAATCATCTGTGTAACCATGAACCTCTAAAGCTTTTTCAGATACTTTTCTTTCAGGGTTTAAATAACAATGGAACTTATTTTGTGTTGGAATTAAATTATCTAATTCTATACAGCCAATTTCAACAATTCTGTGTCCCTCTCTTACTGATATACCGGTTGTTTCCGTGTCTAATACTACTTCTTTCATTTACAAAATTTCTTTTAAAATTTTACTTATACCGTATTTGATAGATTTTTTAGTAAAATTATTTTTAATAATAAATTGAGATTTCTTCTTTTTATAATCTGCTGGAAATTGAATTTCTATAAATTTGTTTAATAGTTTACGATTAAAATTTATCCTTTTTTTTAATCTTTTTAAAATTTCTGATTTATTTGATTTAACAAAAACCAATATATCATCTTTTTTATTAATATTATTTTCCAATAGAAGGGGGATATCTAAAACTACTATTTTTTTATTTTTATGTTTGTTTAAAAATATATTCATTTTTTTTCTTACTTCTAAATGAACAATTTTAACTATTCTTTTTAAATTATGTCTATTAGCCAATATTGCATCGGTAATTTCTTTTTTCTCTATAGGAAATGAATGAATATATTTTGGTAATTTTTTTTTTAACTTATTAAAAATTTTTTTATTTTTTGTATATAATTTGCCAACTTCTAAATCAGCATTAAACACAGGGTAACCAAAGTTTTTAGCCACATAGCTTTTCCCGGACCCAATATCTCCTAAAATTCCAATTTTAATCATTAATTTAAAAGTTTAATTACCTCATCGTTAATTTTTGGATTAACTCCATGCCAAACTTTAAAAGCATCAAGCGCCTGATAAACAAACATCAATTTACCGTTTTCTGTTCTGTTTCCCAGTTCTTTTCCAGTTTTTAAAAAATTTGTTTCTTTGGGGTTATAAATAACGTCATAAAAAAATTTATTATTACCAACTTTAGAGAGATCTAAATTTATATTCTCATTTATATTTAAGCCTATACTTGTAGCATTGATAATCATATCAAATTCTGGGATTTCGCCCCAATCGACAATATTTAAATCCCCATAAAAAGATTTTAAGCTTTCAGCTTTATCTTTAGATCTATTGCTTATAGTGATTTTAGAAACATTCATTTTATTTAAAGCAAAAATTATTGAAGGTACCACTCCACCCGCTCCCAATATAAAAATTTTTTTTCCCTTTATCTCAAATTTTGTACTTTTAATACTAAGTTCAAATCCATTAATATCTGTATTGTGACCTATTATCTTTCCATTATTTAAATAAATAGTATTAACTGATTGGGTATTTTCGGCTTCTACACTTAATCGATCTAGATAAGGAATAATTACTTTTTTGAAAGGTACAGTGACATTAATTCCATTTATTTTTTTCTCCTTGATATCAAAAATTAAATTTTTGAGTTCATTTTCTTCTAATTTTCGTTTTGAATAAATCGCATCAATATTATTTTTTTTAATCCAATAATTATGTAATTTGGGCGATAAAGAATGTTCGATTGGATTTCCAATAACTAAATATTTTTTCATTGTGCTATTTTTAAATATTCTATGATTTGTTTAATTGGCAGGCCCATTATCGTATCTTTATCACCCTCAATATTTGAAAATAAATTTTTTCCCTCACCCTCGATTTGATAAACATTATAAGCATATAAAGTGTCATCTGTTATCTTAGACAGGTACGCTTTGAGCTCCTCATCAGAAAAATTTTTCATTATTAATGTTGCTTTATCAGTATAATTCCAAATCATTGATCCATTTTTTGAAATGCAAACTGAGCTCACTAAAAAATGTTTTTTACCATTTAGCTTCTTTAAAATAGCGAAAGCTTCTTTCCTATTCTCAGGTTTTGAAATTAACTCACCATCTAAATCAATCACACTATCTGCGCCCAAGACCATTTGATCTAATTGTTTTAAACTCACTTTATTGGCCTTAAGTTCAGCTAAATTTTTAGAAATAATATCTGGAGTAACCTTTTTTTTTATTAAACTTTCTTTAATTGGGTCCTCATCCACATTTGACGGCTCAACACTGACATGGATATTGTTTCTATCTAATATTTCTTTTCTAACTTTGCTTTTAGAAGCAAGAATAATTTTATTTAGCATTATTTAAATATATCTCGTGTATTTTTATAATGGAGGCGGCCGTTTCTTCAACTGACTTTCTTGTTACATCGATTGATGGCCACTTATATTTTTGAAATGTTTTTTTAGCATCTGCAATTTCTTTTTTAATATTTTCAATACTTGTATAACTTTTATTTTCTGTTTCTTTTAAATTGTTCATTCTATTTTTTCTTAAATCAACCAATCTTTCAGGCTCTGTACTTAATCCTATTACACATGATAATTTTGGATTGTCTTTTAGTTTTTGTGGTAATGAATTTTCATTAACAAGAGGGATGTTGGAAGTTTTAAAACCTTTGTTTGCAAGATAAATAGCTGTCGGTGTTTTGCTCGTTCTACTAACTCCAACTAGAATAATATCAGATTTTTCAATTTCATTGATTAAATTTCCATCATCATGATTCATTGTAAATTGAATTGCCTCTATCCTATCATAATACTCTTCGTTAAGAACATGTTGTCCACTTGGTTTATGAGATGCTTTTTGATTAAGTATTTTTGAAAAATTTAAAATTAAATTTCCAAGAATACCAAAACAAGGGATTTTTTTTTCATCACTTACATTTGCTAAGTATTTTGCTAAGTTATTATCTACAATCGTATAAAGAATTACCGAATTCTCATTTTTTTTTGCATCTTCTAAAATTTTAAGTATTTGATTTTCTGTCCTGGTAAAAGAATAGGAGTGAACTTTATATTCAATATTCTTAAATTGTGCTTTTAATGCTAAAAAAATTCTATCAATTGTCTCTCCTGTAGAATCGGAAATAAGATAAATTTGATATGTATTACTCATAAATAAATACTTAATAAGTTTGTATTATTTTAATTAAATTACACAATTTAAATATTGTTTAATAACTGTTGTAAAATATGGGTTTTATTAACATTAATAAACATGTTAATTAAATAGTACACTAAAACTAATAAAGTTTAAAAAAACTTGAATTTAAACAATATAAATAATTAATAGATGTTAGTAAGTTGTTAATAAAATGTTAATAAGTATTAATCACCATTATTCACATAACATAATACTAATACAATAATTATATATATTATTTTAATATGACACCCTTACATGATGTAATAATTAACAAAAATACTAAAAAGAATCCAATATGGATTATGAGACAGGCAGGTAGATATTTACCTGAGTTTAGGGAAATTAGAAAACTAAATCCAAATTTTATAAATTTATGTTTAAACGATGATTTATCATCTGAAATAACATTACAACCTTTAAAAAGATTTGATTTAGATGCAGCTATAATTTTCTCGGATATTTTAATGTTACCTTATGGTTTAAACCAGAAAGTAGAATTTAGAAAAAATTTTGGTCCAGTCCTCGGTGCAGTTAATATTGAAGAAATGTTAAAATTAGATGAAATAGATTTTATAGAAAAAGTTTACCCAGTTTATAAACTTATAAAAAAAGTGAGCAGTCATAAACTTACACAAAAAAAAAACACCATAGGATTTGTCGGAGCTCCTTGGACACTACTTGTCTATATAATTAATCAACAATCTCCAAAAAAAGGTTTAAAAAAAGATTTCTTTAAAGATAATTATTTAATCAATAGAATCTTATTAATTATAGAAAAATTTTTAAAAATTCATATCAAAAACCAAATTGAAAATGGGGCGAATGTAATACAAATATTTGATAGTTGGGCTGGTTTATTAGAAGAGAAATACTTACCAAATTATATTTACACACCGACACTAAATTTAGTTGATTATGTAAAATCTTTAAATGTTCCTGTTATCTGTTTCCCCAGAGAGATTAAAAATTATAAAGAATATTGTGAAATTGTAAAACCAGATGCGGTAAATATTGACTATAATATAGATCCCAAAAAAATTTTAAAAGATATAAAAATTCCAGTCCAAGGCGGACTTGACCCAAAGATACTGCTTACAGATAAAGAAACATTAAAAAAGGAAGCAACCAAATATTTAGATATTTTTAAAGATCATCCTTATATTTTTAATCTTGGACACGGTGTTTTACCAGAAACTAATCCTAATATGGTTGAATATTTAGTAAAAACAGTAAAAGATTATTAAATTAAAGATTGCAGTAATATTTATAAAAATCTATTTATTATGACACAACAGTACACACACCCAAAAAGAAAAACAAAAGTTGTATTTGTTCAGCTTGGATCACCTTCGGAGCCAACAACTAAAGCTTTAAGAAAATATCTTCGTGCATTTTTAGGAGATCCAAGAGTTGTCGATATAAATCCATGGCTTTGGAAAATAATCTTAAATTTTTTTGTACTACCTTTCAGGCCCCAAAAGTCTGCAAAACTTTATGCAAGAATCTGGGACGGAGAAAGTTTTCCGTTGATAACCAATACAAGGGATTTTACAAAAAGTGTAAGTGAGGAATTAAAAAAAATTGACCCTGAGGGTTATGTTGAAGTAAATCACGCTTTTCTTTTATCACCACCTTATGTAAATGAAGTTTATGATAGTTGGGAAAATGATTTAAAAAAAGGTATTGGTGCAACAAAGCTATTAGTTATACCAATGTTCCCCCAATACTCTGAGGCCACAATAGCTTCGGGTATAGATGCATTAGCGAAAGAGTTGTCAAAGAGAGTAAAAATACCAACTTTCGAAGTCATCACAAATTTTCACAGAACCCATGCCTTCATTGATAATTCTGTAAATCAAGTTGATTCAAAGTTAAATGAATTAATAAATCAAGGAAAGAAAATCGACAGCTTAGTAATAACTTTTCATGGAATGCAAAAAAGACGAGTTGTCAATAAGGGTGACGATTATTATAGACATTGTTTTGAAACATTTAATCTTATTACTAATAATCTAAAAAACATTAAACCAGAAAAGTGTATGATGAGTTTTCAAAGTCGCTTTGGTTCTGAGGAATGGATAACACCATATACAGAAGATGTTATTAAAAAATTAATTTCTGAAGGTAAGAAAGAAATTGTAATATATTCCCCAAGTTTCGTTGCGGACTGTCTCGAAACCACTGATGAATTAGGTCATGAGCTAGTAAATGATGCAAAGGAATGGGGTGGTAATGTTCATCCAGTAGAATGTCTTAATATCAACAAGGGCTGGTGTAAAGATTTTGCTAAATACACCTTTATACAAGCAGAGGGCTCAGCACAAGATAAAGAGGATATAGAATACCAAGTTGAAAGAAAATATTATCAGGATATGCCACAACAAATAATGAATAAAAAATAGTACTAATTAAATGTCTAGTTCTTTAATAATTTACTCAAGCACAGATGGTCAAACAAAAAATATTTGTGAAAAGATAAAAAATTTTTCAAAAAATAGTGAATCTATAAAATTAATCTCTTTAGAAGAAGCAGGTGATTTTAATCTTCAGTCTTATGAAAATATTATAATTGGAGCAAGCATCAGATATGGGAAGCATAATAAAAATTTATATAAATTTATTTCTACAAATAAAGGAATACTTGAAAAAAAAAAAAACGCTTTTTTTTCAGTAAATGTTGTTGCAAGAAAACCAGAAAAAAATACTCCAAAAACAAATCCTTATATAAAAAAGTTTTTAAAAATTTCAAATTGGAAACCCAATAAGTTGGGCGTGTTTGCTGGCAAACTTAATTATCCAAATTATGGTTTTTTTGATAAATATATTATTCGACTTATTATGTTTATAACCAAAGGCCCAACAGACACTTCAAAATCCTTTGAGTTTACTGACTGGTCAAAAGTTGAGGATTTTGCTAAAGAACTAAGTTTAAATTCTTAAATACTTAATAAAATGCTCTATTTTATTGAGTTTTATAGATTATGAAGATCTATGCTTGTAATAGTTTAAAGAGTATATATATTTATTAAATCTTATAAAATTTTAACAACCCCCCCTATTAATGAATATACAAGAACTTAAATTAAAATCTTCAGAACAACTTATTACCCAGGCTGAAGAGCTGGGAATTGAAAATGCAAGCACTTTAAGAAAGCAAGAAATTCTTTTTGCCATCTTAAAAAAAGTTGCAGAAAAAGAGGAAATCACTGGAGCGGGTGTTTTACAATTGTTGCAGGATGGTTTTGGTTTTTTAAGAGCAATGGAGTCAAATTATTTACCTGGACCAGATGATATTTATGTAAGTCCAAGTCAAATTAGAAAATTTGGATTAAGAACTGGTGATACAGTTGAGGGACCTGTTAGAGCGCCAAAGGAGGGTGAAAGATATTTTGCATTACTTCAAGTTAGTAAAATAAATTTTGAGGAACCAGAAAAGTCAAGACATAAAATTGCATTTGAAAACCTTACTCCGCTATACCCAGACAAACAATTGGTAATGGAAGTTGAAACTACCAAGATAGAAAAAAAACCAGATCTAACTCCAAGACTTATAGATTTAGTTAGTCCGATTGGTAAAGGCCAAAGATCAATAATAATTTCACCTCCCAAAGCAGGAAAAACAATGATCTTGCAAAGCATTGCAAACTCAATAGCTAAAAATTACCCGGAATGTTATTTAATTGTTTTACTAATCGATGAACGTCCAGAAGAGGTTACCGACATGCAAAGATCTGTTAAAGGGGAAGTTATTAGCTCAACATTTGATGAACCTGCTCAAAGACATGTTGCTGTTGCCGAAATGGTAATTGAAAAAGCTAAAAGATTAACGGAAAATAAAAAAGATGTAGTTATATTATTAGACTCTATTACAAGATTGGGAAGAGCTTATAACGCAGTAATCCCAAGTTCTGGAAAAGTTTTAACTGGTGGTGTTGATGCAAACGCACTTCAAAGACCAAAAAGATTTTTTGGTGCAGCAAGAAACATTGAAGAAGGCGGATCTTTAACTATTATCTCAACAGCTCTAATTGATACAGGAAGCAGAATGGATGAAGTAATTTTTGAGGAATTCAAAGGAACGGGAAATAGCGAAACAGTTCTTGATAGAAAAATTGCTGATAAAAGAATCTATCCAGCTATCGACATTACAAAATCTGGAACCAGAAAAGAAGAATTACTATTTGATAAAAATGATCTTCAAAAAATGAATGTTCTTAGAAGAATAATTTCTCCAATGGGAGCAATGGATGCCATTGAATTTATAAATTCTAAATTAAAAGACACGAAAAATAATGCTGAATTTTTTAATTCAATGAACAAACCAGTATAAATTTTTTCATGGTTTTTTATCTTATGGGTTTATGGATATAAAAAACAGAGTATTTGAAATTCAAAAATTAATCAGCACGAATAAATTACCACAAGCAATTACCAGCTGCAAAAAACTAATTAAAAAATTTCCAGATAATTCATATTTTTATAATCTTTGTGGCCTAGCCTTACAAAAAAATGGTCAAATAATAAAATCGATAAAATACTTTGAAAAAGCATTGTTCTTTGAGCAAAATAATTTTTCTGCAATGAATAATTTGGCAAACGCATATAAACATTTGTGTGAATATAAAAAAGCTGAAGATTTATATAAAAAAATTCTTATAGAGGATAAAAAAAATATTAGAGCACTTAACAATTACGCCAATTTAAAAAAAGAATTTAACAAGTACAAAGAAGCAAAGAATTTTTTAATTCAAGCATTAAAGATTGATGAAAACAATATAAGCATTTTATCCAACATAGCTGCTTGCTGCCATGGAATTGGTGAAACGGATGAAGCTAAGAATTATGCCTTGAAAATATTAGATTTAGAGCCAAATAACACATCGGCACATAAGTTAATAAGTGGAATTATTAACTATGGCAAAGAACAAGATCATCTAGAGACCATGGAAAAATTACTGTTAGATGATAATTTTAAGAACTTCTCATCTGTTGAAAAAATAGATTTATTTTTTGCGCTAGGCAAAGCCTACGAGGATATTAAAGATTTTAAAAATTCATATAAATATTTGAGTAAAGCAAATTTAATTATGAAACAAAAAAGTAATTATAATTTTTCCAGCACCAAAAAATTGTTTGATAGTATTGTTAAGTTTTTTAATAATTTAGAAGAAAAAAATCTTTCAAAAATAAAATCTACAAAAAAAATTATTTTTATTTGTGGAATGCCAAGATCTGGAACCACATTAGTCGAACAATTAGTGGCCTCTCATAGTGAAGTTAGTGGTGCAGGGGAGCTTCAATACCTAGAAAAAATAATTAGTGAAAATTTTTTAGAAGATGCGAGATTTAATAAACAAAAAATTATAGAAGAAATATCAAAAGAAAAAAATATTATCTTTGAAAAATACATAGATCTTTTGAATTTTCACAATTTTGATACAAATATTATTACCGACAAAGCCCCACAAAATTTTATATGGATTGGATTTATAAAGTTTTTTTTCCCTAATAGTAAAATTATTCATTGTTCAAGAGATCCTAAAGATAATTGTTTGTCATTGTTTAAAAATTATTTTTCATCAAAAAGTATGTCTTGGGCTTACGATCAAAGAGATATTGCAGAGTATTATAAGCTGTATTCAGAAATGTTAGATTTTTGGAAAATAAAATTTAAAGATTCCATCTATGATGCAAATTATGAAAATATAGTAAACTCATCAGAACAAGAAGTTAAAAAAATACTTTTATTTTGCAATTTAAATTGGGAGCCAGAGTGCTTAAATTTTTATCAAAATAAGAAAACCCCAATCCAAACAGTCAGTGTTTCTCAGGCAAGCAAACCAATCTATAAATCTTCAGTCAATTCAAACAAAGGATATGCTGAATATTTAACAGAAATGTTTAATATTCTTGATATGAAGTAATAAAAAACCAAGTATAATTGGTTTATGACAATTTATGCTTTATCTAGTGGACCAGGAGTTTCTGGTATAGCGGTTATAAGAATTTCGGGACACGAAACATCAAAAGCAATAGAGTTGTTAACTGGTAAAATTGTACCAAAGCCAAGAGTAGCAACGTTAAGAAAAATTAATAAAATCAATACTTCTGAGCTGATTGATGAGGGTATAATATTATGGTTTCCCGGGCCTGAGAGCTACACAGGTGAAGATATGGCTGAAATCCAGGTACATGGAAGTAAAGCTGTAATCGATGCTGTGCATTCCTCTATCTCAAATATTGAAAATTGTCGTCTGGCAGAACCCGGCGAGTTTACAAAACTTGCATTTCAAAATGGAAAAATAAACTTACTTAAAGCTGAAAGCATAGCCGATTTAATTTCTGCCGAAACTGAAATACAAAGACAACAAGCAATTAAAATTATGAACGGTAAATCAGCTGATCAATTTAATTTTTTAAGAGAAAAACTTTTAAAAATTTTATCTAATGTTGAGGCTAAAATAGATTTTCCGGATGAGGATTTGCCAAAGAATATCTTAAATGAGATTAAAAAAAGCTCAGCTGAAGTTTTAAAAAATATTGAAAAAATTTTAGATGATCAAAAAGTTGGAGAGAGAATAAGAGAAGGTTTTAAGATTGCAATTCTTGGACCAACCAATGCAGGTAAATCTAGTCTACTGAATCATTTATCTAATAGAGATGTTGCAATAGTTTCGGAGATTGCGGGGACGACAAGAGACGTAATAGAAACCCATCTTAATATTGATGGTTATCCCGTAATAGTTTCTGACACTGCAGGGATAAGAGAATCTAAAAATGAAATTGAAAAAAAAGGTATCAAACTATCTTTGAGTAGAGCTGAAGAAGCAGATTTGAAGCTAGTAGTTGTTGATGCAAATAACATTGATTTTAATGATGTTTTAAAGAGTTTGCTAGATAAAAATGCGATTTTAGTAATAAATAAATCAGATCTTTTAAATGGAGATATCGATTCTGAAATTAAAAAATTAAATCACGTATTAATTTCGCTTAAAGAAAATCTAAATATTGATGAATTAATTTTAAAAATAAAAAATAATTTAAAAAATAAATTTATAACATCTGATGATATTTTTATTACTAGAGAAAGACACAGACAACATCTTAAACAATGTTTAGAGCATCTTAAAAATTTTAATAAAAAAAATGAAGTTGAAGATTTTGATAAAGCTGCTGAAGATTTAAGATTAGCTACTAGACATCTTGGTATGATTGTTGGAAAAGTTGATGTTGAAGAAATATTGAGCAGCATTTTCAACGATTTTTGCATAGGTAAATAATAACGTATTTTCCTTGTTTTTACCCCTTTTCTTCTAAAAAATGTTGATAATTAAAGCTTATTTAAAGAAAACTATACGTACCTTGTAAATATAATAATCAGTTATAAATTCAGCTTATGAAAAATGATTTATCGTTCGACGTTGTTGTAATAGGTGGCGGTCATGCGGGTTGCGAAGCTGCTGCAGCTTCTGCACGTCTAGGAGTTAACACTGCTTTGTTTACTCACAAGATAGAAACAATTGGTGAGATGTCTTGTAACCCTGCAATAGGTGGATTGGGTAAAGGTCATTTAGTAAGAGAGATAGATGCCCTTGATGGTGTCATGGGCGAGATTGCTGACAAATCAGGAATACAATTTAGATTGTTAAATAGAAGTAGAGGTCCAGCAGTAAGAGGACCAAGAACTCAATCTGATAGATCATTATACCGTAAATATATGCAAGAAAAATTGCTAAACTACTGTAATTTAAGTGTTTTTTCTGATCCAATAATAAAGTTTATTTTTAATAAAAACACAATAAGTGGTTTTCAAACTAAAGAAGGTAAAAAAGTTTTATGCTCCAAGTTAATACTAACCACAGGTACTTTTTTAAATGGTCTAATTCATATAGGTGACGAAAGAACACCAGCTGGAAGGTATGATGAGAAACCTTCAACGGGGCTAAGCGAACAATTAAAAAAATATGATTTTAAAATAGGAAGATTAAAAACAGGAACTCCTCCTCGACTCGATTCAAGAACAATTAATTATGAAAATTTAGAGGAACAGTTCGCAGATGACGATCCTTACTTTTTTTCTTTCTTAACAAAAAAAAATATTAACAAACAAGTTTCATGTAGAATGACTTATACCAACGAAAAGGTTCATAAAATTATTAAAAAAAATCTATCTAAGAGTGCCATGTATTCCGGAAGCATTAAAGGAGTTGGACCTAGATACTGTCCATCTATAGAGGATAAGATAGTCAAATTTGCTGATAAGGGTCGACACCAGATATTTTTAGAGCCCGAGGGGCTAAATGACCATACAATATACCCAAATGGCATATCAACTTCACTTCCAAGTGAAATACAACAAGAAATATGTAATAATATCAGCGGTTTAGAAAATGTTAAAATAATTAGACCAGGATATGCTATAGAATATGATTATATAGACCCTAGAGAGCTATTTTTAACTCTTGAAGCTAAGAAAATTAATGGTTTATATCTTGCTGGGCAGATTAATGGAACCACAGGATATGAGGAAGCAGCTGCTCAAGGTCTTATAGCTGGTATCAATGCAGCTCTATCATTCAAAAAACATGAACCATTTATACTAGATAGATCTGATGCTTATATTGGTGTAATGATAGATGATCTTGTTACAAAAGGTGTTGCTGAACCTTACAGAATGTTTACTTCAAGAGCTGAATATAGATTAAGTTTAAGAGCAGACAACGCAGACCAAAGACTTACTAATAAAGGTATCTTGATAGGTTTAATTTCAGATAACAGAAAAAATTTTTACGAGAATAAGCATAAAAAAATAGCCGATATTGTTGGAAAAATGAATAAATCAAGTATTTCTCCTTCAAAAGCAGAGAATTTTGGAATAAAAATAGCTAAGGATGGTGTTTTTAGATCTTCAAATGAAATATTGAGCCAAAAAGGGGTTAATATGAAAAAAATTAGAGAAATATGGCCAGAAATACCTTATTTTGAAAAAGAAATAGATGAACAGATAGAGATTAATGCTCATTATAGAGGATACCTAAAGAAGCAAAAAGCTGATATTTTAGCGTTTAAAAGAGATGAAAATTTAATAATTCCTGAAAAAGTGAACTATGATAATCTTTCAGGACTATCAAATGAGGTTAAGTCTAAATTTAAAGAAATAAAACCAAAAACAATGGGACAAGCATTAAGAATTGATGGAATTACTCCAGCTGCAGTATATATTTTGTTGTCACATGTAAAAAGAAAGTCTATTAAGCATATAGCTTAATGGAACAAGAAATTTTAAATTCATATTCGAGACTTAATAGTTTAAATGTTTCACGTGAAACATATTTGGACTTTGAGCTATTTATATTGATGTTAATTGAAAAAAATAAAGAAATTAACATAATAAGCCAAAAAACAGCAAAAAATGAGGTTATTAGAGATCGTCACATTATAGATTCGGCGCAAATAATTGATTTTATTGACTTAAATAGTAATACGATTACAGATTTAGGTACTGGAGGTGGCATGCCAGGTATTATAATTGCAATTATACTAAAAAATATGAAAAAAGATATGAAGGTGCATTTATATGAGAAAAGTCATCATAAAAGTGCTTTTTTAAGAGAAGTATCAAAAAAATTAAAATTAAAAACAGAAATATTCCAAGAAAATATTTTTGATTTAAAAAAATTAGAAACAGGAACCATAATGTCAAGGGCATTTAAACCAATGCCAGTTGTTTTAGATCTAGTTTGCGAAAATTTTTCAAGTTATAAAAATTTAATTTTTTTTATGGGAAAAAATGGAAAAAAAGTTTTAGAGAATTCTTTAAAGGATTGGGATTTAGAGTATACAGAAAAAAAAAGTTTAACCAATGAAGATTCTTTTTTGTTAAATATCAAAAATATTAAAAAAAAAATTAGAAAAAATTAAATGCAAATTATTTCTATCATAAATCAAAAGGGCGGGGTTGGAAAAACAACAACCGTGATCAATCTTGCAGCAGGTTTATCACAGCAAGATAAAAAAATTTTAGTTATTGATCTGGACCCCCAGGGAAATGCAACAACAGGTCTCGGATTATCTAATATGGAAAATTCTACTGATACAATTTATGGTGTATTAAATGGAATGAAGGAAATTTCTGATGTAATTAAGAAAACTCATTTTGAAAATCTAGATATTATTACTTCAAATGTAGATCTTTCAGGGCTGGAGGTAGAGACAGCTGATGATGGTAATAGAGCATTCATACTAAAGCTTAAATTAGCCTCTTATTTAAACAACTCTAGGACCCCCTATGACTATATATTAATTGACTGTCCACCCTCGTTAAGCTTATTAACGGTCATGGCCCTAGTATCTTCACATTCCCTAGTTGTACCCCTTCAGACAGAATTTTTTGCTCTTGAAGGTTTAACTCAACTAATGAAAACAATTGATAGAATTAAAGTTAGCCTGAATCCAGATTTAAAAATTAGAGGGATACTTCTAACCATGTATGACAAGAGAAATAAACTTTCATCCCAAGTAGAAAAAGAAGCAAGAGATTATTTTACTGAAAAAGTTTATACAACTGTGATTCCAAGAAATGTTAGATTGTCCGAGGCACCTTCTCACGGTATGCCAGTTTTAATTTATGACAAATCATGTCTTGGTAGTAAATCATATTTTAATTTTACAGATGAATTTATAAATCAAGAAACAAACATGGGGAGTGGCGCATAATGGATTCAAATAAAATAAAAAAAGGGTTAGGGCGCGGCTTATCATCCTTAATTGGAGAAACAAAAGCTGAGACACAAAAAAACCAATTATCTATTAGTGACTTAATACCAAACAAGTATCAACCTAGGAAAATTTTTGATGAAGATAGTTTAAATGATCTTACAAACTCTATTAAGGAGAGAGGAATTTTACAACCAATTATCGTTAGAAAATCTAATGATGATAAACTAAAGTTTGAAATAATTGCGGGAGAGAGAAGGTGGCTTGCAGCTCAAAGAGCAGGGCTTCACAATGTACCTGTAGTTATAACAGTAGCAAATGATTTAAAATCTTTAGAATTTGCTATTGTCGAAAATGTACAAAGACATGATTTAAATCCTTTGGAAGAAGCACAAGGATATAAGCGTTTAATAGACGAGTTTTCTTATGATCAAGAAAAGGTTTCAAAGTTTATTGGAAAAAGTAGAAGCTATATAACAAATTCATTAAGGATACTCACATTGCCTACTGAAGTAATATCATTAATAGAAACACAAAAGTTAACCATAGGTCACTCAAAAATTTTAGTTGGTTTAGAAAATGCTATCTTTGTTGCTAACAAGATTGTTGAAAAAAAACTTTCAGTTAGACAAGCAGAAAATTTTGTAAAAATTTTTAAAAATAAAAGACAAAAATCAAACACTACTAAGGACACAAATATTAAAAATCTTGAAGAATCTATTTCAAGTAAAGTTGGTTTAAATGTTTTTATAAAGAATAAAAAAAATAATAAAGGCATAATTACATTTGAATATAAGGACCTAGATCAATTAAATAAAATTATTGATATAATTAAGTCTAATTATTAGTATTTAGGGACGATTGTTCCAAAATAAAATCTGATATAAAATTTATTGAGTTATTTACGTTTTTTTTAACAAGAAGCTCAACTTCATTTAATCTAAAGATTAGTCTTTTGATATTTTTCGGTGTCCATTTGTATATTTGTTGTTTTGTAATTTCTTTATCTTTCCAAAAAATAGGTGGTTTTGCTGAAGATATTGTTAAATCAATATTTTTATTATTCTCAAACTCACTGCAAAGTTTTAGTATTTTTTTTGATTTACTTAAAAAAGTTCTAGTAATTAAAATACAGTCTTCATTATTAAAGTTATTTTCATTAAGAATATGAATTGTTTTTCTTTTATTTTTAGCTAAGCAGTTATCAATAAGTTCAGATATACTAAAATTTTCAATTAAATTAGTTAATTTGATAAGATCTTCGTTTGTAATTTTTTTTCCTCCAAGAGTAAAATTTTCGATTTTCCATAATTCGTTTTTTAACACACCCCTGTCACCATTACATCTGCTCACAATCAAATTAATATTCGACTGTGAAATGGTAATTTTTCTCTCTCTTAAGAAGTTTTGGGTTATTTTCGATAATGTTTCTAAATTATCAGGATAAAAAGCAATACAAATCATCTTCTTATCTTTTTCAAAAATGGATCTTAGTTTTGATTTTTTTTCAAGAGACTCACTATTAATTATTAGCAATGTATCTTGAATATCTTTTTCAATTAGCTCTTCTATAATTTTAAAAATTTTGTCACTTGCTCTATTAATAATAACAATTTTTTCTTTTTCAAATAAAGATTTTGATAAAATATTGTTAAAAAAATTATCTTGATCGTCTAAGATTTGTTTTTCATCATAATTAGTGACATTTGCATTTTTATTTAATGAGATTATTTTTAAAATTTCTTCTTTTTTTAGTCCATCATTTTTTCCATAAAAAAGAACGACATCTCCTATCTTAAAAATACTTTTCCCCAAGGAATATGCCTTTAGAATCATTCAATTATTAATAATTGAGTTATTAATTTATTTGTTACTGTTGAAGAAAAATTTTGTTTAATTATTCTCTCGTAATCTTTTTCTTGAAATTGGTCTTTTAGATTCTTCATGATAGATTTTTCTTTATAATTAAAATTTTTTATAAAAACATTATCTTTAAATACACTAAAAGTAGTTTCAGCTATTAATTCAAAATCCAAAGTATTACCAGCCTGGTCTTTTGAAAAGACATTTTTTTTATAAATTGTCTTGGCTGATATAGTGTATTTTTTTTCGTTATTTAATTTTGTGTATCTGTTTAGCGCTAAGTTTAAATAATTATTTATACTTGTGTCACCTGTTAATGTAATTTTCTCAATTTGAAAATTTGCATTTTTGTTAGCCTGATAGATTGGCGTGAAGCCACAACTAGATAAAAAAAATAAGGCTAAAGTTATATGTATTAATTTTTTAAACATTATTTATATTATTATATTAATTAACTTATTTGGAATAAAAATTATTTTTTTAATTTCTTTTCTATCTATATATTTCTTTAATTTAATATTTTGATTAATTGTATCTAATAATTTTCTCTCAGTTATATCTATTTCTGTTTCAATTATCTCTCTTGTTTTCCCATTAATTTGAATGATTATCTTTGTTATCTTTTCAATTAAAAAACTTTCTTGAACAACCGGCCACTCAATATTTTTTCTTTCCCCAATCATTTCAAGACATTCGTTTGCAAAATGAGGAATGACTGGACTCATAGCAATTAAAATTTTTTTATAATTCTTTACTAGTGTAGTTTTGCTGTAAACATTTTTTAGAGTTTTGTTTAATTCTGAGTGTAATTCATAAAAATTTGCAATTATTTTATTATAACTAAACTTATCAATATTATTATTAATATTTTTAATAAATTGATTAACGTTTTTTTCAAATATGGTATTAGAATCCTTCAAATTCTCTTCCTTAATTTTATCTATAATTTTTTGATTTAAAGACCACAATTTTTGAATAAATTTATAGGATGAGTTCATACCTTCCTCTGACCATTGCACATCTTTTTCTGGTGGGCTATCTGATAAAATGAATAATCTCACAGAATCTGCTCCATAGCTTTCAATCATTTTCTCTGGGTCTATAGTATTTTTTTTAGACTTAGACATTGATTCTGAAGCACCAATTTTTACTCGCTCATTTTTTTTTTCTTTTAAGAATTTCCCCCCATCTATAGTGATTAATTCATCGGGACTAACCCAATTATTATCTTTGTCTTTGTAGGTTTCGTGACAAACCATTCCTTGTGTAAATAATCCCTCAAATGGTTCGGTAATATTAAAATTTTCATTTTGATAAGAAAGAGCATGCATAAAAAATCTTGAATATAAAAGGTGTAATATAGCGTGTTCAACACCCCCAATATATTGATCAACTGGCATCCAGTATTTAGCTTCCTCTTTATTGAAGCCATAATCTTTATTATCAGGTGAGCAGAATCTCAAAAAGTACCAAGATGAGTCAACAAATGTATCTAATGTATCTGTTTCTCTTGAATATTTTTTTCCATTAATTGATATATTTTTCCAACTTTCAATTTCATCAAGAGGGTTTCCCTTAGATGTTAGTTCTTCCACTTCTGGTAATTTTACTGGCAACATATTTTTTGGAACTTTAATTGGGTTATTATTTTCGTCATATATAATTGGTATAGGGCATCCCCAATATCTTTGTCTTGAAATTCCCCAATCCTTTAATCTGTAGTTAGTTTTTTTTTCACCAATATTATTTTTTTCCAGGTAGTCTATTGTTTTAGGAATTGACTCTTCGGGTACCCTTAAGTCATCTAAAAATTTAGAATTAAAAAGATAACCTTCGTCAGTAAACGCCTTATCTTTTATGGAAAATTCTTTATTTTTTTCAGGTCTTACTACGGGGCTTATTTTTAGATTATATTTTAGTGCAAATTCTAAATCTCTTTGATCATGTGCGGGACATCCAAAAACAGCACCTAGGCCGTAATCCATTAAAACAAAATTTGCAAAATAAACTGGAACTTCTACACCCTGATCCAAAGGATTAATTGCCATTAAATCAGTTTTAAAACCAAGCTTTTCTGCAGCAGCTATGGATTCTTCTGTTGTTCCAGTTTTAGAGCATTCTTTTTTAAATTCTTCAAATTTTGGATCATTGGCATAAAATTTTGAAATTGGATGATCGATTGAAACTGCTAAAAAAGACATGCCAAACAATGTATCTGGTCTAGTGGTATAGCACTTAATTTTATCAATTTTTTTTTGAGAATTTATTTTAAAACTTACTTCACAACCAAATGATTTTCCTATCCAGTTTCTCTGCATAATTTTAACTTTATTTGGCCACTTATCAAGTTTTTCTAAGCCATCAAGTAACTCTTTTGAAAATTTTGTAATATTAAAAAACCATTGATTGAGTTTTTTTCTTTCAACCAACGCTCCAGAGCGCCAACCCTTGCCATCGATTACCTGTTCGTTTGCTAAAACAGTTTCATCAACTGGGTCCCAATTTACATAATTTTCTTTTCTATAAACCAGACCCTTATCATACAAATCTAAAAAAAATTCTTGTTGGTGTTTATAATAATCAGCTGAACAAGTGGATATTTCTTTATCCCAATCTATTGATAGACCTAACTTTTTAAGTTGATTTTTCATTGTTGAAATATTCTTTTCAGTCCAAGTTTTTGGATCTAAATTATTTTGTCGTGCAGCATTTTCTGCTGGCATTCCAAAGGAGTCCCAGCCCATAGGATGAAGTACATTATAGTCTTGCAATGTTTTAAACCTTGCTAGCACATCACCTATTGTATAATTTCGCACGTGACCCATATGAATCTTTCCCGATGGGTATGGAAACATCTCCAAACAATAAAATTTTTTTTTACTATGATCTATCTTTGCTGAAAATGTTTTGTTTTTGTCCCAAAACTCTTGCCATTTTTTTTCAACTGTTTTGAAATTATATCTTTCCACAAAAATAATATTGAATAATTAATATGAAATTTACTTTAATTTTGTTTTTTTATAAGGTTTAAAATTTCCATCTTTTTTTTTCATTTCGTAAATTTTTGCTGTTTTTAAAATTTTCTTTTTTAATTTAGAATTTAAACTTCCTGAGTTTTCATAGATTTTACAGTTAGTTATTGTTTCACATTTTTTTGTAAAAATTTTAATATCTAAAGCATCTGACCTAATTTCATTAGATAAAAATCTCACAGATATTTTTATACTTTCATTGTCTTCTTGAGTACCAGAATACCAATCAGTAATTATTATACCGCCACTGTAGTTTACCGATGTAAGAGGAATAAAATCTAAAACATCTAAAGACGCTCTCCACATTTCATTTGAGCTAGCAAAGTCATAGGTTGTTGACCCACCTTTTTTAACTTTATCCATTAACCTAAATCCTTTTCCTTCTTCCATGTTTTTTTTAACTCTTAACTCAGGGTTAGGGGGAAATTTTCTTGCGTCTGCACCCATTCCACAAGAATTTAATAAAACAGGTAAAAATGATACAAAAAGTGCAGTAATTATAAATTTTTTTGAAAACATATTAAAATTCTTGATTAAATAAATTATTTTTAACACAATATTGGATAAATAGGCAAAAATACAACAAAATAAGGATAAAAATAGGTGATGCAAAAATACAACACTTATTAATAATTTGACTAATTTTATTTCTTAAAAAATCAAAATACCAAAAATTCAATTATATATGTGATGTTTATTATTAATAATAACAATCAATATAAAGGAGTAATTAATATGAACAATTTTAAAAAAATAGGTTTAACTGCTTTGGCAGCTTCTCTTGTTTCTGTATCAGCAAACGCTGCTGACCTTTCAGTTACAGGTGGTGCTTCAATCGGTTTTACTGGTGAAGAAAAAGTAAATACTGGTAATGGTTTCTCTATGAACGATGGAATCACTTTCGGTGCGTCTAACGAATTAGACAACGGTTGGAATGTAAGCCTAAGCTTCGTCATGGATTCAAGTGATGGTGCTGCAGGAGCAATTTTGGATACTAGAATTTTAACTATCGATATGGGTGATTCTGGTACATTAAAATTCTCAGGTACTGGTGGAAGTTCTGTACTTAATGCAATCGACGATGTAACTCCAACAGCTTATGAAGAGTCATGGGATGTTGTGTCAAGTGCTAGTGCGATTCCTGGTGGAGTAGGTGGAGACAATATGTTCCACTATTCTAACTCATCTTTGATGGATGGCGTAGAATTATCTGCTGCATTCGTTCCATCAAATCTAGGAACTGTAATTGAAAGTTCTTCTGATTTTGGTGTTGCATATACTGGAATTGATGGTTTAACAATTGGTGCAGCTACAGGCGAAAATAACGCTGCTGCAGCTTCTTTAGACATCACTAACATGTATGTTAAATATGCGGCTGATGCCTTCACAGTAGGTTATCAAGCTTCTGAATCTGATTCAGAAACTGCTAATGCAGACAAGGACTTCACAGCAATTGGTATTTCATATGCTGTAAGTGAAGAATTGTCAGTATCAGTGAACACATCAACAATTGATTATGAAAACTCAGCGTTGTCAGACCAAGACGCGACTGGTGTTTCTATGTCATATGTAATGGGTTCTATGACTTTAAAAGCTGCTCATAACACAGTAGATAATATCGCCGGCGCTTCTGCTGCTGATAGATCTGCTTATGATATAAGTTTAGCATTTGCATTCTAATTAATTTAGATACAAATTATTTAAAAGGGCCCCTTTTGGGGCCTTTTTTTTACTCAAAATAAGTTATCCCAGCAAAACCAAAACAATCTGTTAATTTTAAGCTTTTAATCTCCCCCACTGAAATACCTCCCAATGCAATAACTTTTTTTTTTGTTAAATTAGAAAGTAATTTAAATTTGTTAATTCCCAAAAAATTTTTGTTTTTTTTAAATAAAGATGACAAAAAAATTATCTTAACTCCCTGAAGTTCTTTAGTTTTTATTTCTTTATTATTATGTGCGGAACCTATGATTATAAATTTTCTTTTAAATGAATAAGATAAGTGTGCAGTGCTTCTATTAAATGATGGAATATAGGCTCCATCTAAATTTAATTTAATAGCTAGCTTTATGTTGTTTGCTAAAAAGAATTTATATTTGTTAAATTTACAATATTTTTGTATTTTACCAATAAGACTTAAATCAATTTTAGTATCATAGTTTCTGTAAATTATAGCAGTTTGCTTATCTTGTTTATCTATATAGTTTGTATCAAATTTATTAATAAAGTAATATTTGGTGAGTAATTTATTATGCATGATTCAATTCAAAAATATAAAGATATAGTTAATTCCATTAAATTGAAACTAGAAGATCAAAAAATTACAAAATTACCAAAAATTATTGCTGTTTCCAAAACATTTGAACTAGCAAAAATTTTACCCTTAGTTGAATATGGCCACATAGATTTTGGTGAAAATAAAGTTCAAGAAGCATTAGACAAATGGAGTGAGACAAAGCTAAATAGGCCAGAAATTAAACTACATTTAATTGGTAGACTTCAAACTAACAAAGTAAAATTTGCTTTAAAAATATTTGATTACATTCATTCAGTAGATAGCGAGAAGCTTGCAAAAAAAATAGCTGACGAACAAAAAAAACAAAATAAATCAATTAAAATATTTATTCAGGTGAATATTGGAAATGAAGACCAAAAGTCTGGAATAGATAAAGATAAAACAATTAATTTGTATGAATATTGTAAAAAATTAAATTTAGATATAATGGGTTTAATGTGTATTCCACCAGCAAATAAAGATCCTGATAGATATTTTAAAGAAATGAATATTTTAAAACAAAAATTTAATTTATCAGAATTAAGTATGGGCATGTCTTCTGATTATCTAAAAGCAGTGGAGAACTTTTCTACATATCTTAGAATTGGATCAAGTATTTTTGGGAAAAGAGATCAATAAATTTTTATTTTTGTATTTTGATTAATTATTTTTAACATAATTAAAAAGTCCTTTTTTTGTAAAGCAATACATCCTGCCGTAGGTCTATAATTTTTTGTAAGATGAATGAATATACAACTTCCTTTACCAGCAATTCTTTTATAGAAGTTATATTTAATTGGAATTAATAAGTCATACCTAAAATCTTTTCTATAAAGTTTTTCATGATGTACATTTTGATCAATATTAATTAATTTATTATACTCTTTTGTTGCGCTTGCATCATCACACCAACCCATCTTAGGATTAATTGGAATACATCTTAAATTTGTTTCAGGCAAATGAACTCTATCCTTTCTAAAATATAGATGCTGAATTTCAAAGGTTCCTACAGGCGTTTTTAAATCTCCTTCAATTTTTTTTTTATTTATACCTCTTTTTCCAACACAACATGGAAAATAGAAATTATCTACTTGAAGTGTATGTTTATTTTTTAAAAAAATTGTCATATCTTCATTATATATGGATAAACAAAATTTAATAATCTTCAAATTTAGTTCTTTGTATGAAATTATTAAAGAATTAGAGGAAAATTTGAACTTTCAAATATTTGAAGCTTCTAATGAAAAAATTTTAAATGAAAAATTAAATAACTCTCATAATAATTTGATAATTACTCAAAAAAAAATTGATAATATGAACAATCAATTTATTTTAAATCAGTTGCCAATTAAAGTTTCAAAACTAATAGAAAAACTTAATATCCAGTTTCTTAAACTTAAATTTAATGAAAAATCTGAATTAAGTATTGGACAATATAAAATAGACTTAAATTCAAGACAATTAGCAGCAAAAAATATTTCATTAAAATTAACTGAAAAAGAGACTAATATTATAATTTATTTGTCAAAATCAGTTAGCGCTGTGGGTGTTGTCCAGCTGCAGTCTAAAGTTTGGGGATATAATTCAAAACTTGAAACTCATACAGTAGAGACTCACATTTATAGATTGCGAAAAAAAATATTAAAAACTTTTAACGATAAAGATTTTATAATTAGCAAAAAAAATGGTTACCAAATTTTTTAAAAAAAAATAACTAAATTCTAGCACCAATTTTTTGAATAATTTGTGACGATAATTCTGTTCCTTTTTCCAAACAATTTTTCACCGGTAGTTTATTGATAAGACCATGTAAATATCCAGCAGCAAACAAATCTCCAGCTCCTGTTAAGTCTTTTATTCTTAAATTTTCTTTAGCAGGATATTCAAAAACTTCATTATTATTAATTGCTATTGCTCCTTTTTCGCCTCTTGTGATGATTATACTTTTATTTAATTCTTTAGAAAAAGAAATTACATCATTAAATGAGTTACTATTAATTAAAGACAAAATTTCTTGCTCATTGGCAAATACTATATCTAGTTTGTTTTTAACCAATTCTAAAAATTGATTTTTATGTCTTTCAACACAAAATAAATCAGACAATGACATAGCTGTTTTGTTTGAATATGCGATCGCTTTGTTAAATGCTTTCTTTGGATCACCTTCATCCCATAAATAACCCTCTAAAAAAGTTATTTCACTTGCTTCAACTATCTCAGCATCAATATCTTTTTCATTAATTTTACCTGCAGTACCTAAAAAAGTACACATTGTTCGCTCTGAGTCAGGTGTTATTAAAATTAAGCAACTTCCAGTAGGGATAGGTTCGTTGATTTTTTTATATAAATAATTAACTTTTTCTTTTTTAAGCCCATCTTCATATTTCTGACCCAAATTATCTTTACTTACTTTTCCAATAAAACCAACATTGTTACCTAATTGAGATAATCCAACAATAGAATTAGCAACTGAGCCTCCAGATACTGTTTCTTCAATTGTAATTAAAGATAATAAAGTTTTAAATTCTTCTTCATTTATAAGTTTCATTGTACTTTTTATTAACGAATTTTTGAGTAAAAAATCATCATCTACTTTGCAAAGAACATCTACGATTGCGTTACCAATTCCTAAAATTTTCATATTAAGCTTTTTTCGTTACCAAAGGTCTTTTTCGGTTAGGATAGCAAGTAGAACATATTTTACAAGTTAAACCATAGCATTCTCTGGCTTTACAATATTCTCTTCCATAATAAATTATTTGCAAATGAAGTTTGGACCAAGTTTTTTTTGGAAATATTCTTTTTAAATCTTTTTCTGTTTGAACAACATTTTTACCACTAGTTAAACCCCATCTTTGTGCCAGTCTATGTATGTGTGTGTCCACAGCAAAAGCTGAGAATCCAAATCCTTGGGACATGACAACGCTTGCTGTTTTGTGTCCCACACCAGGTAATTTTTCAAGTTCTTCAAATGTTCTTGGAACTTTGCCACCATGTTTTTCTAAAAGCTGTTTAGACATCAAGTAAGTGCTTTTTGCTTTAACTCTAAAGATGCCAATTTTCTTTATTAATTTTTCAATTTTTTTTCTACCTAATTTTACAAAATGTTCTGGTTTGTTATACTTGGGATAAATATCTTTTGTTACATTGTTTACAGTTAAATCTGTACACTGCGCTGATAGTAAAACAGAAATTAAAAGTGTAAATATATTTTTATGTTTTAGGGGTATAGGTGTTTTAGGGTAAATTTTATTTAAAATTCTTAATATTTTTTTGGCCTTATCTTTTTCATTCATTATGAGAAACTTAATAAATCTCTCATTGAATATAATCCAGATTTTTTTGTTGTAAGCCATCTAGCTGCTGTTAAGGCACCATCTGAATATAAAGCTCTATCAAAAGCCTCATGATTTAAGGTAATTATTTCTTTGCCATTCGAAAAACTTACTTCATGCTCTCCAATAACTTCACCTTTTCTAATTGAATTAAAATTAACCTTTTTCCCGTATGGAAAAGTCTTTTTGTTCAAAAATTTTTCCCCAATGAGTTTATAAGGGTTTTTATTTTTTCCATCTGCTATCCCTTTACCCAGCATTAAAGCAGTTCCTGATGGATAGTCCTTCTTATGTTTATGATGAACTTCAAAAACTTTACTTAAATATTCATCATCTAAAGATTTTGATGTAATCTCAGTTAAGTACATTAATAAATTAACACCAAGACTCATATTGCCAGCTTTTAAAATTGGAATTTTTTTTGAATATTTTTTAATTAAATCTTCTTCTTTTTGGTTAAAACCTGTTGTTCCAATAATAACTCTTTTTTTGAGTTTTGATGCTATTTTAAGTATCTCAATCGTACAATTTGGTATTGTAAAATCTATTATTACGTCAGTTTTTTTGAATGCTTTTTCAGTATTTAATTCTAATTTAATTCCATTAATTTTTTTATTTAAAACTTTATTTTCAGTAAGAGCTACTATTTTAAAATTTTTATTTTTTTTAGATGACTTAATGAGCTGTTGACCCATCCTACCTTCGCAGCCAGTAATCCCTAATTTTATTATACTCATATTTTATTTTTAAGTTATTTAAGAAAATATTCTATAATTATATTTTTTTAAATTTCCAATTAGTAATTATAAAATCACCTATTGTTTCATTATTATTGTCAATTTTATTCAATAAATTGACTAATTCATTAATATTTTTTTTTTCAAAATTAAGATCATATAAATTTAACTCATTATTTTTTATATAATTTGTAAAATCGTAGTTAAAATTTTTTGAATTTTTAATTAATAATTTTGAAAATTCAAAAAAAATAATTACATTAAATTTTTTTAATATCGTTTTCATTCCTTTTAAAGCAAAAAAATCGTAACCTTCTAGATCTATTTTAATAATTACAGTTTTTTTTAATTTAATTAATTGTTTGTTTAATAAATAGTCTAATTTAAAAATCTTAATTTTTTTTTTAGTTTTATTATTTACAAATCTATAAGAACCAGAATTCTTATATTTTTTTATATCATCATCAAAATATTTAATTTCATTTTTTTCACCAATGCCCAAATTAAAATATTTAATATTTTTTATTTTATTAAGATTTATATTTTTCTTTAGACTATTAATTGCTAAATCTGAAGCATCTATTGCATAAATAGTATTTTTCTTAAATTTTCTTGCAATTGGAATTGAATATGCCCCAAAATTACATCCACAATCGATAAATGTAGATTCATACTTATTCATCAATTTTAATATAATTTCTACGTTTTTTTTATCCCATTGAGCTAGGTTTCTTACCATCCATCTACTTAAATCTTTTTTTTTTGTAGATGCGTAAAACTTATAATTTTTAAATGGTATGATTAAATCAGAATTAGTTAAATTTTTTAATAAAGAATAATAGAGAAAATAAAGTAACTTATTTTTTTTAATAATTTGCCTGGCATTAGCTGGACTAAAATTTGATATCATTGCATATATTGATGGTATTAAATAAACAACATTAATTCTAAACTTCATAATTATATGCCATATATCAAATATAGTTCTCTTGCTAAAACTATTAATAATAGTAACTTGCCCACCTACACACAGACAACTTAAAAAAGTATTTATAATTCCTGCCATATAGTATTCGGGTAGACAATGAAGAATTCTTGTATTTTTATTAAACCCAGCAAGCTTAGAGTATGACAAAGATACTCCTAAAATATTATTCGAATCATGAATAATACCTTTGGGCTCTCCGGATGTTCCTGATGAAAAAGTAATTAAAAAATTATGGTTATCCAAATTTAATTGACTAACGTCAGTTTTTTCTGATTTAGTTAATTTTATCTTTTTTATAATTTTTTTTGCATTTAGTAATTTCTTAATTTTTTGGACTCTACTTTTTGGTAATTTTGGATCCAATGGACAAATTGTAGTATTAGAAAAAATAGCTGCTAAATAAAATATAAGCGTATGAAGTCGATTTTCAATTTGAATAATAATTGTTTCTTTTTCTAATTTATTTTCAGATAAGTATCTATTTATCTGAGTTATATATGGTAATAAATTTTTTGAATTAACCTTATTTTCTCCATCAACAATCATATCTTTTGTTGAATTTTTTTTAATAATTTCTAGTAGTCTTTTTTTTTCACTTTTTCTTAATTTCATGTATTTATCACTACCGATCTTTCGTAAATGTGATTAATTTCATTGTATTGCTTTAATTTTTTATTATAAGCTTAATAATTGTTGATTATGGCTAAAATGTTACTTACAGCAAAACTTTATCAAGAAAAAGTTTTAAATAAAATTAAAAATGACCTTGTAGATGGTGATAATAAAGCACCATTTGTTATTGAATTAGACCCAACTACAGTTTGTGATTTAGCTTGTCCGGGATGTATAAGTGGTGATTTATTAAATCAAAAAAACCCCTTGGATAGGGGTTTTTCAAAAGATAAAATGAATGAAATCAGTGATGACATAATAAAGTCAAAAGTAACAGCAGTAGTATTAATAGGTGGTGGAGAGCCTTTGGGGCATCCCACAACAATTGATTTAATTAAAAAACTTGGTGAAAATGGTATTCAAATTGGCCTAACAACCAATGGTACGCTAATGGGCAAAAATATTGATATCATAGCAAAATATGTATCTTGGACAAGAGTTTCGATGGATGCAGGAACTGATGAAATGTTTAAAAATTTAAGACCAACAAGATTGGGTAAATCTAAATTTAATATTGTTATTGAGAATATGAAGGCATTAGCAAAAAAAAAGATTGGAATACTTGGTTACTCTTTTTTGATAAGAACAAAAGCGGATGGTCTTATTGAAAATGCTGCTGGATCAAGTATTGGGTTAGTAAATCATACAAATATTTATGAAATATATGAAGCTGCAAAATTAGCTAAAGATATAGGCTGTGACTATTTAGAGTTAAAACCTAGTTCTGATGATTTTCACCAACTAGTTATGCACAGTGAAAAAGATATGAAGGTTGCGAAAGCTCAAATTGAAATGGCAAAAACACTTGAAGATCAAAACTTTATAATTTTAGAGTCAGTAACGCTTCAGTCCTCATTAAATAGAGAAGAAAATGGAGATCAAGAAAAAAAATACACCCATTGTGCAAGTGCAGATCTTAGAACATTAATAACTCCTTCAGGAGCATATGTTTGTCCATACTTTAGGGGTGAGAGTAGTAAAAAAATTGGAGATCTAAGATTTGAAACATTGTCTGAAATGTGGAATGGGGAAAAAAGAAAAAGTGTAATGAAAAAACTAGACCCAAGTAAAGACTGTAAAAGCCTACATTGTATTAGACACGAAACTAACAATCAATTAAACGATATAATGAACATGATGAAAAATAAAAAAGAAATTAAAGAAAAAATTCTTCCTAAAAAAGATTACTTCATCTAAAATTAAAAAACCCCAACTGTTTAGGCCGGGGTTATAAAATAAAATATAAATTATCTTTAAAATAAAAAAACCCCAACTGTTTAGGCCGGGGTTATAAAATAAAATATAAGTTATCCATAAAATTAATTAAAAATTTTTTTCAGTGCATAAATCAAGCCAATTGAGCTATTAGTACTGGTCAGCTACACGCATTACTGCGCTT
>ENA-OSJC01000609-OSJC01000609.1-marine-metagenome-genome-assembly--contig:-NODE-609-length-33631-cov-60.300650_pt1 | contig 33631 bp, 27 predicted proteins | sample MGYA00237885_ERZ534234 | MGnify/ENA primary metagenome ERZ534234 (study PRJEB26413, sample SAMN06343907) | marine metagenome | isolation source: coastal waters | place: Atlantic Ocean: West Antarctic... | reverse complement strand
TCTGCAGGTGCTTCTTCTGTTGGAGCTTCCGTGGAAGGCGTAGCTTCTGCTGCCAGCTTTTCAGCCTTGTCGTTAGCGCTTTCTTCTTCTGCTAACTCTGCTCGCATCGCGGCTTCGGCAACAGCCTTCGCTTCACGACGTTGTTGAGCTTCCTTCTCTTTGGCCTTTTCTTCGGCGACAGTAACAGCCATCGGCGAAGCTTCAGTGACAGCGTCGTCACGGGCCATAACGAGATTTCTAAGCACAGCGTCATTAAACTTGAACGCAGTTTTGATTTCGTCGATCACGGCAAAGTCACACTCGATATTAAGAAGAGCGTAATGAGCTTTGTGAATTTTGTTGATTGGATGCGCCAGTTGACGACGACCCCAATCTTCAGAGCGGTGAACGCTGCCGCCTGATTCAGTCACCATGCCTTGATATTTTTCTACCATGGCAGGAACTTGCTCGCTCTGGTCCGGATGAACCAGAAACACGATTTCGTAATGTCTCATTTTATCCCCTTACGGATTACAGCTAACCGGCACATCCGGATAGCAAGAGGTGAAAACCCACCCTTATGAGCGGGAGGCGCATCCTACCTAACGCTTAGGCTGGGCGCAAGGCTCTTTGACGCGCTATTTCGTAGAGGCAAACGCCCGTTGCCACTGAGACATTGAGGCTCGAGACCACGCCCGCCATTGGAAGGCTCACCAATGTGTCACAGCGTTCCGAAATACTCTTACTAAGCCCTGTGTGTTCACGGCCCATCACCAGTGCCACGGGTCCACTCAAGTCAGCCTCATACAGGCTGCAATCGGCTTTATCGCTGGTGCCGATCGCCCGAACGCCGTAATCAGCCAGCCACCCTAGAACTCGATTGAGGTTGCCGACCGTCGCGAATGGGAGTTGTTCTGCTGCCCCTGACGCCACTTTACTGACGGCAGGGCTTAGGCCTGCTGCCGCATGTCGTGGCGCGATGATGGCATCCACGCCTGCCGCATCGGCCGTCCGCATACAGGCTCCCAGATTGTGTGGATCTTGCACGCCATCCAACACCAGCAGTAGTAACGGCTTGCTACCAGCAGCCGTGAGTCGCTTCTCCACCATCGTTCTCAGACCGGCCTCGTCAAGTACTGTGCTGCGCTGAACCTCAGCTACGACGCCCTGATGACGTGCTTCCCCACTCATTTGAGCAAGGCGCGCCCGATTGGCTGGCTGGATTTCGATCCCCTGCCCTTGGGCCGACTTGATAATCGCCTCAACTCGTGGATTCGCGGTCTGATACTCAGCGTAAATGCAGCGGACATCCGTCACATCAGTAGCCAGCACCTGCTCTACTGCTCGCAGTCCGGTTATATAATGCGACTTACTCATCGGCGTCTCTTTTTCTTGCTGGAAGGCTTCCTGGGGGGCGGACCTTTCTTCGCACTCTTGTCAGATTCGTCCACAACGGGGCGGAAATCGATTTTGCGGGTCTCCATGTCGACTTTTTGAACCCGAATTCGCATTTCCTCGCCCAGACTATAAGAGTGTCCACTGCGCTCGCCGACCAGCCTCTGCGAACCTGCGTCGAATTTATAGTAGTCGTTGGCCAGACTCGTCACGTGAACCAGGCCGTCAGTCATTAACTCTGTGATTTGCACAAATACACCAAAATTCATGACGCCGGTGATTACACCGTCGAACTCTTCTCCGAGATGACCTTCCATGTATTGGCACTTGAGCCACGCTTCAACGTCGCGAGTTGCAACCTCCGCACGCCTTTCATGCGCGGAGGTGATCGCGCCGAGGCGCTCCATGCTCTTCGCACTGTAATCGTATTTCCCGACCTTGCCGCCACGAACGATATGCCGGATCGCACGGTGCACCAGTAAATCGGGGTAGCGACGAATCGGTGAAGTGAAGTGTGCGTATGACTCCAGCGCTAAACCAAAATGCCCAACGTTTGCGGGCGAATACTCGGCGTGCGTGAGCGATCGCAACATTGCCATCGTGATGGCCGCACTGTCCGGGCGGTCTCTTACCTGCTCGATCAACTGAGTGAAATGACGCGGCTCGACATGATCAGGATGTGGGACCTTTAGGCCCAGTGAAATCAGATACAGGCGCAAGTCGTTAAAACGCTCTGCATCTGGTTTTGGATGGACCCGGTAGAGGCCGGGAATCTTGTGCTGCTTTAGGAACTTTGCGGCTTCGACATTCGCCGCGATCATGCACTCCTCGATCAAGCGGTGCGCATCATTTCGGGGCACAACCTCGATGCGATCAATTTCACCGTCGTCATTGAGTTTGAATTTCGTCTGCGGAAGGTCGATTTCAATCGCGCCGCGTCGACCCCGTTGTTTTGCGAATGCCTTGTACAAATCATGCAGATCGCGCACTGAGCCTTGAAGGTCCTTCGGCACCGATGTTGTCGACGTGCCATCAAGAAAATCTCCAACCTGACTGTACGTCAGGCGGGCTTTCGATTTCATCACGCCTTCAAAGAATGTGGTTTTACTAACCTCCCCTAAAGGGCTGACGCGCATATCGCAGACCATACACAGGCGATCTACCTTTGGATTGAGTGAGCAAAGGCCATTTGAAAGCACCTCTGGCAACATCGGTACGACTCGATCCGGGAAATACACGGAGGTACCGCGAACAATAGCCTCTTTGTCGAGAGCTGAGCCGACACTCACATAATTAGCCACGTCGGCGATTGCGACCAGTAGCCGCCAACCATTGTTTGTTTTCTTACAATAAACCGCATCGTCGAAATCCCGCGCATCCGCACCATCGATCGTAATCAGATCAACATCACGGAGTTCAGTTCGACCTCGTTTAGAGTCCTCGGGCACATCGCTGCCGAAATTCTGTACTTCCCTTCTAACGCCGTCCGGCCACTTGAATGGAATCCCGTGTGAGTGAATGGCAATCTCCGTTGATATGCCCTTCTCTCCAGGTGCGCCAATGACCGTTGTGACACGCCCAGTTGCCTGCTCCACCTGTGTCGGATAATCGAGTATCTCGGCAACAACCATGCTGCCGTGCTTGGCATGCGCCGATTCTTCTTTCGGAATCAATATGCGATGCGAGAGTTTCGTATTATCGGGAATAACAATCCCAATGCCGCGCTCACGAATGAACTGACCGGCAATTTCTTGAATGCCGCGTTCCAGTACGTCAACTAGTTCGCCCTGTGAGCGACCGCGGTGGTCATCACCCACGATACGAACGGCGACCCGATCTCCGTCGAATAGCGACCTCATCTCTCGGGCGGAAAGGAAAACATCCTCAGATTCACCATCGTCGCGAATGACGAACCCGAATCCATCGCGATGGCCACTGACTTTGCCGGTGATCAGATCAAGCTTGGCGGTCAGGCAATATTCGCCGCGTCGATTCTCAAGAATCTGTCCTGCACGCACCATCTCCTGCAATTGCTCGATCAGAAGTGAGCGCATTCGCTGCCCCTTCAGGCTATAGGCTTTCAGGATCGGCTCGATTTTAATCGGTTTGCCGACGTCGGTCAGCATATCCAACAAGTCATTACGGCTCGGGATCGGATGCTTGTAGGGCCTGCTCTTTTTGGTTTTCGAGGTCTTCCTCTCAGAGGAACTCTTCGGTTTTTCAGGCTTGCTCGGCAAGTGATGGAACTCCGGTGATTTTGCTAACTAAATGGCAATTGACAGGGAACGGCCGCTTTGCGTACAGTGCGCCACCCGTTGGATCGTGATTGATTGTACGCGGTTCTGCGCCTACTTAGGTGGCGGAATTGATATACGCACTAGCTTCAGGTGCTACTAGGGCTAAGTGGGTAGGTGTAATATTTAAGCGTATAATCAAGCGGTTACATACGGTGGGTTACCTGAGGTTTGTTAACCCCCATCGTTTTTGTAGTAATTGCGGGTACGCATCAGTTTTCTATAACGATGCGTGTAAGGATTGCCCAGGTGGCGGAATTGGTAGACGCGCCAGCTTCAGGTGCTGGTCTACGTAAGTAGGTGGAGGTTCAAGTCCTCTCCTGGGCACCAATCAGATTTAATGGAATATGACGGGCTCCACAAAAACGAGCGTGATTACAGCAATTTAGGGCGCTTAGAGCGTCATTTGTGCCGCTATCTCTGCCGCAACTCTGGCGTTGTTCAGTATTAATTGAATATTCGTATCCAGACTTTTGCCGCCAGTACGTTCGGCAATGCTTCCCAGCAGATACGGTGTTGTCTCTTTACCGCTAATGCCTTGTTGTTGCATCTCAGCAATAGCGTCAACGATTACGCTGTCGATCTCCTCTTTCGGCATTGCGTGTTCCTCCGGTAGAGGGACGCCGATGAGTAGGCCGCCATTTAGTTTCATTGCCCATTTCGCTTTTATCGCTGCGGCAATCTCTTCTGCCGTGTCCACGCGATAGTCGACCGGGAAGCCACTATCGCGCGAATAGAAAGCGGGCAGATTGTCGGTTTGATAGCCGATCACTGGAACGCCTTTGGTTTCCAGGTATTCGAGTGTACGGCCGATATCAAGAATGGATTTCACGCCCGCGCAGACCACGGCGACGTTTGTATTGGCGAGTTCTTCAAGGTCTGCGGATACGTCCATTGTTTCTTCAACGCCACGATGCACGCCGCCAATGCCGCCAGTCGCAAAGACCCTGATGCCGGCCATCGCCGCGATAATCATGGTTGCGGCAACAGTTGTGGCGCCGTTCATCCTACGAGCAACGACAAAGGGCAAGTCACGCCGACTGCACTTGATCGCATTCAACCCTAGCTGACCCAGACTTTGGATCTCGTCGGGCGATAAACCAACTTTTAGTTTTCCATCCAATACAGCAATCGTCGCAGGAATTGCTCCGCCGTCACGCAACGCCGCTTCGACCGCCATGGCCGTTTCAACATTTCTCGGATACGGCATGCCGTGACTAATAATCGTCGATTCCAGGGCCACCACCGGTTTGTTGGCGTCCAGTGCTGCAGATACTTCTGTCGCGATATCAAGCATGTTGTGTCTCCATCGCGCATTGCACGAGTCCTAATGAAAGGGCGGGGTTGCTGGTGCCGGCGTGTGACAAAGTGACGTCTGCCGCGGCCATAGAAAATTGTACGGATTCTTGCAAGGTCCAATCCTCCAGCCAGCTATAGGCAAGACCGGCAAGAAAAGCGTCGCCCGCGCCGCCGGCATTAAGAATGTCATTGCTACTGCGTTGCACCTTTTGCGTACCGTATTTGCCGTTGTCACTAAAGAAAACACCCTTCTCACCACGTGTGATAAACACGCGTGTCACGCCTTCGTTATGCAGCATCTTCGTAATCTTAACAAGTTGCGCCTTGGTTCGTGCTTCCTGCCCCATGAGCGCTTCAACTTCAATGGTGCCGGTTTTCAAGGTATGAATATGTTGTAAGTGCGGCCTTAAGCGTGGCGCCTTGGCCGTCGACACAGTGTCAGCGAAAATCGGCGTGTCCGAGAATGTTTCCGTCAGCCAGGCGAGAGTGTCAGTGGGTAGATTCGTATCGAGCACGATGAGTGATGATTGTTTCAGCATCGCCTGCATGGGTCGTAGACTGGCAACAGTCAAGTCGTCGATAATGCTCATGTCGTTTATCCCAACTAACATGTCGCCTGTGTCATCGAGTACTGACAAGTAAGTTGATGTTGTAGCGGACGGGATCTGAAGCACGTTTTGCACGTTGATGCCGGCTTCACGCGACAATCGCATAAGGACTTGCCCGTGATGATCGTCACCAACGGCGGAGATGAGTCGAGTGTCTGCACCGAGTCGAGCAAGATTTTCGGCAATGTTTCGAGCGACACCGCCGGCCGCGATATGCACATCGCCCGGATTTGAATCAAAATCGCGGAGTTTCTGTGTTGATCTGCCGTGAATGTCGATGTTCGCGCCACCGATGACCGAGATAAAAGACGCGTCACTAAGAACGTAACCGCGACCTTTGATGAATCCCTTGTTGCTGAGATTCATGATGTGACCAGCAACTGCGGACCGACTTATCCCCAGCCGTGTAGCTATGACTTGCTGTGGCATCATCGGGTCTTCCCGAATGAGCGCAAGGACTTGTTGTTCGCGGCTGGCCATAACTAACACATGTTAGTTAACCAAACATCTGTTTGCAACCCTGACTAGAGCAACAATGGCCAAGCGATGGCTAGGATTATCGATAGCCCGAATAATACCCAGATACTGCGCGCTTACTTGGGATGTGCGAACAGCGCTTGTATGGTCGAACCGATACCCAATCAGATTGAGTCGACCACGATGTCGATGGCAAACATGACTGCAGCCGTCGTCAGGTATTGTGCCGTAGCGTTTGGCACAGGCAGCAGGAACTGACTAAACAGCACAAAGAAACCTGCGTACAGCTTCGGGTTTAGGATGTTCAGCCAATGGCAGAATTAAAATGATCCCACAGATAGGGGCCTGCCAAAACTTTTTCATACTTGGGCTCCCCTCCCGATACCAAACACGACGGAATACATTCGATCTCTGAGTCGAAATTCGTATTATGAAAATATGCCATTGATTGTCGTCGGATCGCGTCACTTTTCGGATTGCTCGATTGGACGACGCGGTGCAATGTTGATACCCATCGATCATTGGTCCAACGTGCCAACATGTCACCAATGTTTACAATGAAAGCATCATCGACAAGCGGCGCCTTTACCCAACTTCCTGCCGCCAGTTTAAGTTCAAGTCCGGGTACGGTGGGGTCAGACTTCAAAATCGTAAGACTGCCGTAGTCGGTGTGTTCGCCGGCGCTTCTTTGCGTTGGCAATAGGGGCTTGTCGAAGCCCGGATAGTTTAGGCAACGAAGCGCGTTCATCGGATGCGTGTGAGATTTCTTGAAATAATCATGCGGCATATCGAGCGCCGCAGCGAATAACCTCAATACCTTTCCGGCCAAGTCCGTCATCTCATTGAAATAAGTCGTCAATGCGATTTCCAACTTGGGGTGCGCTGCGGGCCAAAGATTTTTGCCAAAATAGAATTCATATTCGGCGGCGGTCAAATCGATTGGCGGCGCCAATAATGGTCCGATACCGAAACTTTCCTTGACGTCAGGTGGCGTATCGACGCCCATCGATTTTGCCAACGCCTCTGATGCCATTGGGAAGTAGCCACGTGGGCACTTCGGGTCGGAAGATTTGGCCGTGAGTTTCTCCTTAAGCGGTAAATCGAAGAAGCCTATCGTCTGAACCCACGCATTCTCGATGATTTTTCCGGGCACTCCGTGATTCTCGATAATTAGGAAGCCAGTGCTTCTACAGATATCATCAACACGTGCCGCAATGGCCGCCTGTTCTATCGGTGTCCCATGGATAAAAGCGCCGAGGTCAATCGCCTCGATCGCCGGCACCTCAAGATTACTCATCCTTAACACCAATCCCCATAATCTTTGATCTCTTTTGAATATATACAATAACCATAATTATATAACCGACTATCATCATTCTGCCGGTATTATCGATATCGGAAAAGGCAAGGTTCGCTTGAACTAGTAATATCAGAATGCCAATCACACTTATTGTTTTTAACGCTTTCTCAGACATTCGGAAGTGCGCATTTGCAAATACTTCAGGTAATTTCTTGGCAAAATAAAATGCGGCAAGTAATGGAACGATATCGTAAATAAACACAAGCCCACTACCCAGCATAATTATGTATCGCATATCTTTATCGGCGAGTATCGGTATTGATGCAACGATCAGAAGAATAGTGAGCATAATATGTGGCGTATTGAATCTTTTGTTAACAACAGCCAACCTTTTGGGCAGCCAGCCATCTTCACACGCAATAATCACTGATTTTGTCGCCCAGGAAAATGTCGAATTAATACTGGTTGCGAATGCGAAAAGTGCCGCGCTAACTATAAAAGCAGCATAGAGAGACGGCGGCAATATCACTCTTGCGACTTCAGCTAATGTCTTTCCTGCTGTTTGCTCAACTGGCAATATACCAACTGCGACAATCGACACGGTTGCTATGAAAAAGGCCGCAACAAGCGTGCTGTAAATAATCGCACGAGGCAGATCATGATGTGGGTTCTTCATTTCACCGCCAAGCTCGGAGACGTAATAAGCACCCCCGGTGGCAAAAGACATGAGAACACAAGCCATTCCAAAACCGTACCAACCGTCGGGAAACAGTTTTTCCTGATCAGTAAAGTTGGTGTAATCCACCTCTAAAATGCCAAAGAAAATGAGCGAGGATAACCCACAAAGAAGAAAGGCAATCATAACTTTCTGAATTGCAGCAGCCTGTCGAATTCCCAACAGATTCACAATATAAAAAGTAAGCAAAACACCGAGTGCAACATATTTCGCGTTTAAATCCGGTAATAAGGCAAGTGCATATTCAGCAAAACCTAATGCGAATAAAGCAATAAGAAAGTAAGTGACCATCAAAAGCGCGAGAAAGAAAAAGCCAGCCTTTGGCCCTAAAACACGTTTGCAATAGACATACAGTCCGCCAGTCGCGGGCATTGCCGAGCCCATAAAAACTACGGGCAGTTGTTTGATGATAGAAAATATTGCCGATAGAACAACGGCAAAAGGTACAGCATAGGCGGTAAAACCAATCCCGATACCGATAAGCACCAAAACTCCCGAGCCAATTACCTGACCAAGTGCAATGGCAAAAACATCCCAAAAACTAAGGCTCTTTTTTAAATGCATAAATTTTACTTCCTACAAAAGGGCAAGCGCCGCATCAAAATCAGCGATCAAATCTTTTACGTCTTCAAGCCCTGTAGACACTCTGATCATTCCGTCCCGGATTCCCATCTCAAGTCGCTGCTCAATTGGAATATCAAGAAATGCCATCAATGCCGGAATTTGCGTGGTTGTTCTGACCCCGCCAAGACTGGCGGAGAAGCAGCTAAGCTCAAGATTATCAAGCACCGTAAGCGCTTCATCACCGTCTTCAACTTCAAAAGTGAGCATACCTCCAAACTTGGGCATCTGTTCTTTGGCGATATGATGTTGAGGATGACTTTCAAGGCCTGGGTACCATACCTGCTTCACTGAGGGATGGTTTTCAAAATAAGCAGCAAGGGTAGCCGCAGAGCGGCAGGCTCTTTCCAGCCTAACACTTAGAGTTTGAATACCGCGCCCCAGCATCCAGGCATTAAACGGCGCAAGCGGTGCACCCAGTTTTACCATGGTATTCCAGCGAATTTGCTCGAGAAAATCATCCGGAAGCAATTCCGATTTCATGCATATTGCCCCACCAATCACATCACTATGGCCGCCGATAAATTTTGTTGCGCTTTCCACCACAATATCCACGCCAAAATCCAGCGGTCTCATTACATAAGGAGAGGCAAATGTATTATCACACACAACAACAATTCCCCGGTCATGCGCGATCTTTACAATAGGCGCGATAGGCGCCACTTTCATGGACGGGTTGGCGATGGTTTCAAAATATATCACTTTGGTATTAGGACGGATTGCAGCCTCGATCGCCGCCGTATCCGCCGTATCAACAAAGGTGGTTTCGATATTGTAATCCGTTAATCGGTGATCAAGCATCTCATGAGTTGAGCTATACGTGGTCCAGTCGCAGACGATGTGATCACCACTTTTGAGAAGGCCAAGAAGCGTTATTGAGATTGCTGCCATACCGGATGCCGTAGCAAGACAGGCATCCGCTCCTTCAATGACCATCATTTGATCTTCAAACTGATATTCGCTGGGATTACCGCATCGGCCATAAATATTTACGTCCTTGCGTTCGCCGTCAAGAATACGCTGAAAGATATCCCTATCGTATTGAAAACTGGACGCCATCACGATCGGTGGCGTTACAGCTTTGGTCGCTTCATCCGGCGGAATATAGGCTGTCTTACTATCGAAGCGAAGATTGTTACGTTTTTCTTTTTTCATTGATGGCCCCAGTTTGCTGAAAATCTATATCCCGCCCGATCTTGAATCCAAAAGACAACCAATTGCAAGAGAAGCCATGGCAGAAATCGTTGTAATGTCGTAACTATTAAAAATATCATAGCCAAAACCCATAATCGGCGTCATAAGACAGATAAACGCTGCTTTGCATCAGAGCGGCCAGTTTGGCAAAAGGTGAATGAATGGATTGCCAAGGGCAATGCATACGTAAGAGAATACACCCAGACTGTTGGTCATTGCAGTTATAGTCGATTTTTAATGTACTCAAAAAGGACTGCCATAGTGAAGTCAAAATTTACCGTACTTGCTTTACTCCCGTGCACCGCCAGTTTTCTTGCGGAGTCGCCATGTGACTTTAGGTCATCAAGGTGACGGCGCCAAGCGTAACGGATCTGCTCAGCCTGCGTGACAAAGTGGCGGTGGTCACGGGCGCCTCGCAAGGCATTGGCGCCGGAATCGCACTGCGGCTGGCCGAGGCCGGTGCGACGACAATCGTCCACTATCGGAGCAATGAGGCTGGTGCGAACGCCGTTGTCGACGAAATTCGTGCTGCAAATGGTAAAGCCATAGCGCTGGGCGCCCGTCTGGAAGACGAGTCGGCTACTAAGGTTTTTATTGACCAAATCAACCACAAGTACAAGTCGATCGATGTCCTGGTAAACAACGCGGGTGTTTTCCCGAACAAGCCATTCCTGGAAATGTCGTTGAAGGATTGGAATGAGATGTTCTCGGCAAACGTCGATACAGCTTTCAACTGTTCGAAATTTACGGCGAATACTATGAAAGCGGCAGGCGGCGGGACAATCGTGAATGTCGCATCGATATCTGCGTTGTGCCCCGGCGACAACCATAGCCATTACAACAGCAGCAAAGCTGCGATGGTCATGATGACGCGCTCAATGGCGAAAGAGCTTGCCCGGCACGGCATTCGCGTTAATGCAGTCTCACCGGGGCTGATTGATAGCGATAAACTACCGCAGGACTGGCCGGAAGGGGTTGTGCGTTGGAAAGAGAATGCGCCGCTAGGGGTCTTGGGTCAGGCGAGTGATGTGGCGGACGCGTGCTTGTTTCTGTGCACCGCAGCTTCCCGCTTCATCACAGGCCACAACCTGGTGGTCGATGGCGGCATAATGTCGACCAATTTGTACTAACGGTAAATACAATCGGCAGAGATGCTGGGTTGATAACCCTTGAGACCTCCATAAGTTAATCGTCAAAAGGGAGAGGATTAATGAAATATTGCATGAAAGCCATACTGCTGGCGGCGGCCGTGGGCTGGTCAAGTAGCCTACTCTTGGCGGCTGGAACTCACCCAACAACTGGCGAGGCCTTGACGGATGACCAAATATTTACATATGTCACCATTGACGAACATACTTCAGTTGATCCACAAATTGTAGAAGACGTGGCTGGCGCTGCAATTGTTCGAGATCTCTTTGAAGGGCTTTACAACCAAGATGCAGATGGCAATCTGGTGCCAGGCGTAGCACTCAGTCACGCCACAAATGCAGACAAAACCGTTTACACATTTACCCTACGCAACAATGCAAAGTGGTCAGATGGCAGAAAAGTCACCGCGGGCGATTTTGAATATGCATGGAAACGCCTGGCTGACCCTGAAACCGCATCCTCTTATCAATGGTTTATGGGAGTGATGAACATCAAAAATGCCGATGATGTGATGTCGGGTGATATACCAGTCTCTGAGCTGGGCGTTAAAGCTTTAACTGATACCACGCTTGAAGTCACGCTGGCGAGCAGTATGTCCTATTTCCCATTAACCACCACGCATGGCTCGACATTCCCATCACCACAATGGGCCATCAAGGCCCATGGAGCCAACTGGGTGAAACCTGAGCATATCGTCTCAAACGGGGCCTATGTGCTGACCAAGCACGTGCCAAATGAGACATTGGTGCGTGAGCGTAACCCAATGTATTGGAATGACGCTGATACCATCATGGAAAAAGTGGTCATCAAGATCGTCAATGACGAAAACGTTGCACTAACACGCTATCTTGCAGGTGAATTTGATAAAACAGGCGTGCCAACCGGCCAGTTCGCGAGAATGCAAACGCAGTATCCTGAAGAAGTTTATTCCAACCCCACACTCTGCACTTATTACTACAACCTGAACATGGGGGAGCATGGCCCAGAGGCATTGAAAGACAAGCGAGTAAGGCAGGCGCTTTCCTACGCAATCGATCGCGATATCATTGTTGAGAATATCCTGCAGGCTGGTCAGTTCCCTGCCTATACCTTTACGCCGGATGCAACAGCTGGGTTCACCGTGCCAGAAGTGGCGGTGGCGGTAATAACCCAGGCCGAGCGCGATACCAAAGCAGCTGAATTACTTTCTGCGGCGGGTTACGGCAAGGACAATCCGTTGTCGATCGAAATCCTCTATAATACCTCTGAGGGTCACAAAAAGATCGCGATTGCCATCAGCCAGATGTGGAAGCAAAAACTGGGTGTGGAAGCCAGCATGCAAAACCAAGAATGGAAAACTTTCCTGACCACAAGAGGTGAAGGCAACTATGAGGTCGCTCGGGGTGGCTGGTGCGGCGATTATAACGAAGCCTCAACCTTCCTTGATCTGGTAAATACGAATTCTGGTTACAACGACTCGAAGTTCTCGAATGAAGAAGTTGATCAATTGTTGGCGGATTCAAAAACGTCAGACAATCCGCAGCCAAACTATACGAGAATTGAGGAAATTGTTGCTGATGAAGCGCCATTGATCTCAATCTATCACTACACAAGCGCGATGTTCCTAAAACTATCCGTAAAAGGCTGGCCGCATGAGAACGTTGAAGGCAACTGGTATTCTAGAAACCTCTATAAGGTTGCAGAATAATCAATTGACGATAACAGGCACTGATACCTTTCTTGGCCCATCCTGTGCTTGCAAGGCAGTTTCTGACTCATTTGGAATGTAGCTATGCTCAACCTGATTGTGCGCCGCGTGGCCATTGCCATTCCAACCTTGCTGATTATCTTGGTAATATCATTTTTGCTGATGCATGCAGCACCCGGAGGGCCTTTTACCTCTGAAAAACCATTATCGCCACAAGTTCTAGCCAATATCGAGGCAAAATACGGCCTTGATCAACCGATTCACAAACAAATGTTTAACTATACCGTCGGTATATTGACGGAATTCGATTTCGGTCCTTCGTTTAAATACAAAGATCGCACGGTTAATGAGATTATCGCGCAGGGATTCCCAGTGACCATGACCTATGGCATTTGGTCATTCATTATTGCGGTTTTTTTTGGTGTTCCGCTTGGCCTTATCGCGGCATTGCGGCAAAACACCCGAACTGATTATTTCGCCGTGAGTTTTTCCATCGCCGCCAGCGTGTTGCCAAACTTCGTCATGGCGCCGCTGTTGATTTTAGTATTTACCTTATGGCTTGGGCTTTTGCCCGGCGGTGGCTGGAACGACGGCAGTTGGCAGAATTTGGTGCTACCAGTGATTGCGCTATCCACATCCTATACCGCTGAGCTTACTCGCCTAACGCGAGCCTCATTACTTGAAGTATTGCGGTCAAATTATATCCGGACGGCGCGAGCTAAAGGACTACCAGAACTAAAGGTTATTTTGCGGCATGCACTCAAACCGGCGATGCTGCCAGTAATTACCTATCTGGGGCCGATGTTTGTTGGGCTTATTACCGGCTCCTTCATTATCGATTCTATTTTCTCAACCGGCGGCATGGGGTATTTCTTTGTCAATTCGGCATTGAACCGTGATTATTCTGTAATGCTAGGCATCACCTTGCTTGTAGGTGGATTGGTGGTTCTATTCAACCTTATCGTTGATTTGGCTTATGGCTGGCTGGATCCACAAATTAGATATTAAACTGATGATAGATTTAAAAGCCAAGAAAAATTTCAATTTTGATGATTCTGGACTAGCGTCCGACGATGAAATGAAAGGCCGTTCGCTTTGGGTTGATGCCCGCATCCGCTATGCCAGAAATAAAATGGCAACTATCTGTCTATTTACCCTGATCCTCATTTGTATTTTTTCGATCTTCGGCAATCTCTTTGCCGCTTACAGCATTGAGGAAATTGACTGGGCTATTTTGGGAATGACCCTCGAGAAAGGCTACCCCAGTTTCGAAACAGGGCATTATTTCGGCACCGATGAAATGGGTCGTGATCTTTATGCGCGCGTGGTGCAAGGCAGTCGAATTTCACTTGCTGTGGGGTTCATAGGTGCCATCATTAGCACCTTTGTTGGCACAATATATGGCGCGATATCGGGTTATATTGGCGGTCGTTTGGATAGCTTGATGATGCGGATTGTGGATATTTTGATCGCTATTCCGTTCATGTTTGTGCTGATCCTTTTCTTGGTGGTGTTTGGGCGATCCATCCTGATGATATTTGTGGGCATCGCGCTGTTTAGCTGGCTTGGCATGGCGCGGGTAGCGCGCGGCCAAACCATGACGCTTAAAAATAAAGAGTTTATCGAAGCTGCACGGGCCACAGGGGTGTCACAGCTCACCATTGTTATTCGTCACATCGTGCCAAATTTGCTCGGTATTGTGATTGTCTACGGCTCACTGATGATCCCAGGGTTCATTATGGCAGAAAGCTTTATTTCCTTTCTTGGCCTTGGCGTACAAGAGCCCAATACAAGTTGGGGTGCACTGATTTCCGAAGGCGCGGGCACCATGACCTATGGCACGTTCTGGCAGCTTGCCTTTCCTTTGTCTTTCTTCACCGTCACGATGTTTTGTTTTTATTTTATTGGCGATGGTCTACGCGACGCGTTTGATCCCAAAGATCGATAGGGGGTCACAATGACATTACTTAAGGTGGAGAATCTTTCGGTTGAATTTCAAACCAATGATGGCGCTGTGCAGGCGGTTAAAGATCTGAGCTTCGAGCTGGAAAGAGGTCACTCTTTGGCAATTGTCGGGGAAAGCGGGTCCGGAAAATCGCAAACCGCTTTTTCGATCATGGGGTTGCTGGCCGAGAATGGGCGTAGCAGCGGCCGGGTTCTAATCGAAGGAAAAGACATCCTCAACCTATCAACCTCTGAGTTGAATACATATCGTGCAGAAAAAATGGCAATGATTTTTCAGGATCCAATGACCTCACTCAATCCGTATTTGCGAGTGTCAGAGCAGATGGTCGAGGTTTTGGTACATCATCGGGGGATGCAAAAATGGGAGGCTATGGCGCGGGCCATCACGATGCTGGATGCTGTGCGCATACCTGAGGCTAAAAACCGTGTACATATGTATCCGCATGAATTTTCCGGTGGGATGCGGCAGCGGGTGATGATCGCGATGGCACTTCTGTGCGAGCCGGAGTTGCTCATCGCTGATGAGCCGACAACAGCTTTGGATGTCACCGTGCAAGATCAAATTATGTCCTTGCTGGGTGACTTGCAAAAAGAGTTTCAAATGTCGCTGGTACTGATCACCCATGATCTGGGCGTGGTGGCCCAAAGCTGTGAAAAGGTTTTGGTGCTGTATGGGGGGCAATTGATGGAATATGATGACATCAAGCCGCTATTTGCCAGTCCGAGCCACCCCTATACTCAGGCACTTTTATCAGCGATCCCCCGACTGAATCAAGGCGATGAAGAATTAAATGCCATTCCTGGGGACCCTCCTAATATGATGAATATGCCTAAGGGCTGCCCGTTTTCGCCGCGTTGTGCGTATGTTGCAGAAAATTGCAGAACAGACCGCCCGATGGTTGCGCCCAGTGGCAGCGGTCTGCGTGCCTGCCACAAACCCAAAGGGGAGTTTGTATGACGGCGCCTGAACCCATTCTATCTGTGCGTAACCTATCGGTGGTATTTGATGTTGCCCGCCGCGGTGCAATGCCTTGGACGCCAAAGGACAAACTTAGGGCAGTGGATAACATCAGCTTTGATCTTTATTCCGGTCAAACCCTTGGGGTAGTCGGGGAAAGCGGCTGCGGCAAATCCACTTTAGCGCGTGCCATTATCCGTATGCTGCCAGCCGAGACCGGTCAAGTACTTTGGCTCGGGCAGGATTTGCTAACCACAACCGATGCTGCGATGAAAGAAAAGCGCCGCGATCTGCAGATGATTTTCCAAGACCCGCTGGCCTCGCTTGATCCGCGGATGACAATTGGTGAAATCGTTGCCGAACCACTCAAGACCCACCTTCCACAAATGAGCAAAAAAGAGCGCGCCGCAGAAGTGCGTCAAGTACTGGAGAAAGTTGGGATTTTGCCCAATTTGATCAACCGCTATCCACATGAATTTTCCGGCGGCCAATGCCAGCGAATCGGTATCGCAAGGGCATTAATCATCAACCCGAAACTGATCATCTGCGATGAACCGGTCTCGGCACTGGATGTCTCCATTCAGGCGCAGGTGATCAATCTATTAATGGAGCTGCAGAGCGAACTGGGGCTATCATTGGTTTTCATTGCGCATGATCTGAGCGTGGTAAAACATATTTCTGATCGGGTGATGGTATTATACTTGGGAAATATAGTGGAATTTGCCAGCAGCGAAGATTTTTATGGTCGCCCGTTACATCCCTATGCGCAAGCGTTGATTGCCTCTGTGCCAGTGCCAGACCCAACGGTGCCGAAAAGACCACAAGATGAGTTGATTGCGGGTGATTTACCATCGCCAATCAATCCGCCCTCGGGCTGCGTTTTTCGTACCCGATGCCGTCACGCAACAGATATTTGCGCAGAACAAAAACCTACACTAGATACAACAAATGAAGACCATTTGGTCGCCTGTCATCATTGGCGACAGATCAATGCTAGATAAGCGTAATATACAATCTGCTCCACATTCACACTCGCCCACACCAATGGTGTCGAATCTTTGCTTTAGCTAAAGCAACACTGCTGCACTCTCCTCCTTAGGCGTGAATAAATGAGAGATCAACAAGAGTCTGGTTTTTTGCAATCCATGATTTGCTTCGGCGGCGTCATCGTGATTGTCATCGTCGGATTGCTGTGGCTTGGAATCAACCTACACAGTCTGCTACTGATTGCACTCGTTTGGGTCGCAGGCCACTCAGTGGGTCTCGGTTTCGACTTCCCGGCAATCAAAGCCGCGATGATCTCCGGGATAGAGAGGGGCCTCGGCGCCATCTTTATCTTTTTTCTAATCGGCGTTTTAATCGCCGCGATGATCGAAAGTGGAACGATCGGTGGCCTCATCTACTATGGCGTAGACATCCTGCATCCGAGCATTTTCCTGCCGGCTGGTTTGGTGCTGTGCAGTCTCATGTCACTCGCAACGGGCACGGCATGGGGAACGATAGGCACCATTGGGGTTGTCCTAATGGGACTGGGTGATGTGTTAGGCATTCCACTGCCACTAGTCGCCGGCATGGTCGTCTCTGGTGCAAGCTTCGGCGATAAGATGTCGCCCGTGTCGGACACGACCAATCTCGCTGCCATGAGCGCTGACACGGATCTCTACTCGCATATCAAGTCGATGCTGTACACGACCGTTCCCACCTACGTTATTTGCCTTATCATTTATACAGTTATTGGGCTGAATTACAGCGGACAGACGCTCTCCCCACAGGAATTGATCGACCTAAAACAGCACATCGCAATCGAGTTCTCGATCGGCCCGCTCACACTGCTACCGCTGATCGTACTGCTTGCTCTCAGTCTTAAGCGAGCACCGGCGGAAGTCAGCATGCTGGGCAGTGTCGCTATCGCAATCGTGCTCGCCATCGTCATGCAAGATCGATCCATATCTGAGGTGCTAAACAGCTTACACAGCGGTTACACCTCAAACACGGGGCTCGAGCGCCTCGATGTGATCCTGACGCGTGGTGGCATACAAAGCATGATGTGGACTATGTCAATCGCACTGCTTGCGCTGTCGCTCGGCGGTCTGCTCGATCGTACAGGCTTCGTTCGGGTGCTAATGAGTGGAATGCTTGTGCGCATCAAGCGCACCGCAAGTTTGATGGCAGCCACGATTAGTGCTGGCATCGTCAGCAATATGAGTATGGGAGAGGCATATCTTTCCATCATCTTTGGCGGGCAGATATTCAAGAAATCCTATGAGGAGCATAATCTCGAGAAACACATGCTGTCACGAACCCTCGAGGAAGGCGCAACGCTCAGCACAACGTTGATTCCATGGACGACTTCCGGTGCGTTCGTTACGGGAGTTCTCGCTATTTCACCGTTGGATTTTGCCCCATGGGCATTTTTTAACTACATAAACCCCTTATTGTCCATCATCCTTGCTTATATGGGCTTTGGGATATTTCGGCAGCGCACATAATTTATATTCTTTGGGTTTATGCAAATAATTCATAGACCTAGTATCAGCAATTTTGCCTATAAATTAGAAGAAATTATGGCCTCTATAGGTATTACTTTAAACAACCAAATCTATTTTTATCTGCTCACCATCACCAAAAATTTTCTTGTAACGATTTATTTCTTCTTTGGAGCCCATCGCTTTATTAGGATTATCTGACAATTTCACTGTTTCTTTTCCGTTTGCGGCTGTTGCCTTGCAAACTAATGAAAAAGGATCTAAAGCTTTATCTGGCACAAGACCTCTGAAATCGTTTGTCATTAATGTACCCCAACCAAACGCTAATTTAGCTTGATTTTTAAATTTATTATTTAACTCCTTTATTTTAGGCACATCTAAACCGTCAGAAAATATAAGCAACTTTTCTTTTGGATTCTGACCTCTTGATTTCCACCAATCAATTGCAATTTTGGCACTTTTAATAGGATCACCAGAATCCACTCTTATTCCAGTCCAATCACTCATCCAGGGAGGTGCATTTTCTAAAAAATTTTTAGTCCCAAAAGTATCTGGTAAGAGAATTAAAAGATTTCCATCATGTTCTTCTTGCCAGTCCTGAAATACCTTATATGGAGATTGGATAAGTTCGGAATTATTTTTCGCTAATGCAGCATAAATCATCGGAAGCTCATGACCATTAGTACCGATAGCTTCAACTTCACGCCTCATTGCTATTAAACAATTAGATGTACCTGCGAAGTTTGATCCAAGGCCTTCCTGCATTGCCTGCACACACCAATCTTGCCATAGGAAAGAATGGCGTCTCCGAGTACCAAAATCTGCAATTGATAATTGGCCTAGATTATTTAAATTTTTAATTTTCTCCCAAAGTTTTGTCATCGCTTGAGCATATAATACTTGTAGCTCAGATCTGCCCATATCGCGTAAGACCGCTCTACTACGCAATTCCATAATAATTGATAATGCTGGAATCTCCCAAAGCATTACCTCAGGCCAACTACCCTCAAATGAAAGCTCATATTGGTCGCCAATGCGCTCCAAATGATAAGGGGGAAGCTTTAAATTTTCGAACCATTCCATGAAGTCAGACCTGAACATCTGTTTTTTTCCATAAAATGTATTACCCCTTAGCCAAGTACTTTCTCCCCGAGTCAGTCTTAATGTGCGAACGTGGTCTAATTGCTCTCTAAGCCTCCCTTCATCGACTAACTTAGCGATAGGAATGTCATCAGACCTATTAATCAGGCTAAAAGTTACTTTAGTGTTTGGTTTATTTTTAAATATTGATTGGCACATTAATAATTTATAAAAGTCGGTATCCAATAAAGACCTTATTATTGGATCAATCTTCCATTTTCTATTATGAACTCGTGTAGCTATATCAATCATAGCTGCCCTCCAGAACGTGAGAGTGTCTTATAAAACTAAAATTTATGGATCGAAAAATCTTGCTATTAATCATCATGTTTGATCATCGATAGGTACTGCGCAAATCAATTTCTGATTACTCGGTGCCCGGTGATCTCAACTATGCGGAGTCTATCAGCAAAATACTCGGGCAGAGGCACCCCTCGCTCATCCTTATTGAGCTTTAATAAGGCATTGTATGCCATCTAGTAGATGCCGATTGACATGGCTATACCTGTGGTCTAATTTCGCCTGCAGATGGTGCTCCAGAGCGTTGGAGCTAAGAGGGAATCCGGTGCAAATCCGGAGGTGTACTCGCAACTGTAAGCTAGGAGATGTCGGCCAGTCGAGCCACTAGGAATTTCATTCCTGGGAAGGCGGCCAACATTAATGATTAGTAAGCCAGGAAACCTGCCATCGCGTCGTTCGTCCGAGGTCGAGATAACCTTTAGGGCCGGATTCACATTTCCCCGTGAAACGACAAATTTTTGGCTCGTCGCACTGTGCAAGCAGTGGTTGCCGTAATTAGTCGTTTCAAATCAGTCCGAGGTCGACGTCCGGGCTATTGGGAAATTCAAATATGTTTAAAAAACTTAGTATTTTTTGTCTTGCTGCGCTCACCAGTGCTGGCGTGGCATCTGCAGAAGAATCTTCGATTACCGAACCGGCTGAAAACCTCATCGTTTATGGCGTGCGGCTCCAACAGCCAGCAACAGAAGTTGGCTCGAGCGTGTCCATATTGACGGCCAGCGATATTGAAGCGCTGGGTTCAAACTATGTGCTCGACGCGATCTCAACTCTACCCGGTGTAACAATCAACCAGAATGGTCCATTTGGTGGAATGGCCACGGTGCGTATTCGCGGGGCATCGAGCGAACAAACACTCATCGTCATTGATGGTGTTATTGCCAATGATCCGACCTCCCCTGGCGGTGGTTTCGATTTTTCAAGAATGGATCCGTGGAATATCGAACGCATCGAAGTATTGAAAGGTCCACAATCGACCCTGTGGGGAACAGATGCTATGGGTGGTGTAGTCAACATTGTTACGAAGCGCCCCGAAAACGGATTCAGCCGCAGAGCGTTTGCACAAACCGGATCATTCAACACATTTCGAGGTGGCGCGGAGTTTAGTGCAGCCAGTGACCGTTACGACTTTCGCCTTGCGGCAACCAACACCTCCTCCGACGGTATATCGAAAGCTGACAAGATCAACGGCAATACAGAAAAAGATGGATACGACGCCAGTACAGTCCATGCCGCTGCCGGAGCCAAGCTCTGGGGTGACGCTCGCTTGCAAGCCAATGTCCTGTGGACCAATGCAGAATCTGACTTCGACAGTTTTTCATTCGGGGCACAAGGCAATGTCGGCGACGGTGACGAATCCAGCAAGACCGAGGAAGTCGCAGCCAATCTCAAGCTGCTATTGCCTTTGCTCGACGGCAAGCTCGAGAATGTATTCCTCGCTGGATATTCAGACATCGATAGAAGAAGCTTCAATGGAGGGCTTCCGAGCTTTTCAAGTAAGGGCAACCGAAAAACCTTGCGTTATCAAGGTACGCTGAACATCAATGAAAGCAATCGACTGGCATTCGGCGCTGAACAGGAAGAAAACAAAGCAAATGGCGATAGCATCATGATAAACGGCCTGTTTTCCTTGTACGAACTTCGAGCCCTGGATTCTCTGATCATCAGCGCAGGTGTACGACGTGATAACCATGAGCGCTTTGATGCCGTCACAACAGGACGGCTTGCGGCAGCTTTTAATCCGCATGATCAGATCACATTGCGTGCGAGTTGGGGCGAAGGCTTCAAATCGCCCACTCTTTTTCAAACAACCTATTTCTGCTGCGGCGCGACTACGCCGAATTCGAACCTGAAACCTGAAACCTCTGAAGCTTTTGACGTTGGTATAACGCTTCGAACCACCGATGCGCGTGGAGAGATCGGGTTAACTTACTTCGACCAGGACACTACAAATCTCATCAACTTTTCGTTCGATATTGGTGGATACGAAAATATCGCATCGGCAACATCGTCAGGTATCGAGGCGAATAGCCATTATCGTTTCACAACGTGGCTTGATGCAGCTGTCAGCTACACTCACATTAATGCTAAAGACGGCACTGGGGCGCCGCTCATTAGGGTGCCCAGGCACTCAGGTAATTTGATTCTCTCGTTCAATCCGGACGGCCGCCTGAGCGGTACTCTACAGATCAAATACAACGGTGAAGAAAAGGACCCGAACGGCGTTGTCGATTCATGGTCGCGAGTTGATATCGCAAGTCGCTATGCCATTAGCGACAGTGTGGAGATATATGCGCGAATCGAAAACTTATTTGACGAGCAATATCAACAGATCGTCGGCTATGGAACGCCCGGAATTTCCGGTCATCTCGGCGCATATCTGAGTTTTTGATCAACCCATGAAACCTTTTGCCATCGCCGCTACAGTGCTTGTAATTTTCGCACACAACGCAACAATTGCGGCTCCGGATGCGGAACGAATAGTCAGTCTCGATTTCTGCGCTGACCAATACGTTCTTAAAATGTTGCCACGCTCGAGAATCCTCGCTCTGTCACCTAATGCGGGCGAGTATTTTTCCTACATGCGTGATAGCGCTACCAATATCCCTACAGTGCGACCCGTTGCTGAGGATGTACTCACTCTCAAACCCGATCTAATAATTCGCTCCTACGGCGGTGGTCCGCATGCCAGCAGATTTTTCGAGCTTGCGGGTGTTTCAGTATTGCAGGTTCCGTTTACTAATAGTTTTGAAGATATTCGTAGCACGATACGACATATTGCAGATGGTCTTGGAGTAGCACAAAAAGGCGAGGAAATTATTTCTACGATGAATCGTCGTCTAGAGAATATTCGCAAATCGGACTCAAAACGAATGGCGCTTTATATGACGCCGACGGGCGTTACCAGCGGGCCCGGTACACTCATCCACGAAATGTTCCAGGCGGCGGATCTCGGGAACTTCCAGCGCCAGCCAGGATGGAGATCAATTCCGCTGGAGCGCCTCGCATATGAGCAACCCGCCGTAATCGCTGCCGCATTTTTCACCGCAGAAGAAAATTATCCGTCTATGTGGAGTCCTATGCGTCATCCAGTGGCGAAGAAGCAGATGATCGATCAGCCGACCGTCATGTTACAAGGTGCTTGGACAGCCTGCGCCGGTTGGTACTTGCTGGATGCGATTGAAGCCCTAGCGAAAAGCGCGGCCACGGACGACAGTCGATGACGTCGCGCCAACTTAATCTATCACTGCTTGCCAGCTGTATCGTCGCGATCGCTGCAGCCTGCACTTTAGGCTCAACGCCAATGGAATTTTCTCGGGTCTTAGCTGCTCTATTTGGGCAATCGTCTCCCGCGGACAGCGTTGTAATTTGGCAAATCCGACTTCCAAGAGCTCTGTCGGCCTTTATTGTCGGAGTAGCACTCGGAGCGAGTGGCGCAGCCTTACAGGGCTTGCTTCGCAATCCATTGGCAGAGCCCGGCGTATTAGGCGTGACGGCAACAGCTTCTTTGTCGGCGACATTCGCCCTGTATTACGGTTTCGCTGCAAGTTCGCCATTCTTGTTGCCTATCTACTCCATCGCCGGTGCCCTCGTGGCAACTGGGCTATTGGCGGCCGCAGCAATTCGCGTTAAGTCAGTGGTGACATTAATCCTGATCGGTGTCGGTCTCTCAAGTTTTTCAGCAGCAGCGATGTCGCTACTGCTGAATCTCGCGCCAAATCCATTCTCTTTGTCAGATATGATCAACTGGCTGCTCGGCTCAGTTGCTAATCGAAGCTTTGATGACATTCTGGTCGTGACCCCCTTCATGATTGCTGGCTTCGGAATTTTGTTCTTCACACGCAGAGGGCTATCTGCGTTGACGCTTGGCGAGGAAGCGGCGAGCGGAGTTGGCCTCAATCTTCGCCAACAGCGCATAGCGGTAGTGCTCGGCGCGGGTCTGGCAACTGGAGCATCTGTGGCATTGGCCGGCGCTATCGGATTTATCGGCATTGTCGCGCCTCACCTTGTGCGGCCAATCGTTCACTACGATCCGGCCCGAAGTTTAGTACCCAGTGCATTATTGGGTGGCTTAATACTCGTCGTCGCCGATATCAGCGTGAGACTGCTGCCAACAACGTCAGAGCTGAAGCTCGGTGTTGTCGCGGCCATTATCGGTGCCCCAGCATTCATCTGGATCGCGATCCAACGGCGCGTGGTTTATGACTAAGCTCGTCGCTCATAAAGCTAGCTTTGAGGTCGCTGGCACTTCGATCCTTCGTGATGTCACGGTTTCACTTCAGCCCGGCGAATTAGTTGCGATACTTGGCCCGAACGGCGCGGGAAAAACTTCATTATTGCGTGCCTTGATGGGACTGACCAAGATAAGCAGCGGCTCGGCGGAACTCAACGGCGTGACGTGTTACGAGATGGCACCGCAAGATCGTGCAAGGCTCGTCTCCTACTTGCCACAACGCCGACCATTGGCCTGGCCAAACAGAGTGATAGACGTCGTTGCACTCGGGCGATTCGCTCATGGCGCTGCGCTCGGTCGACTGAACCCTGAAGACGCGGCGGCTGTCGCGGATGCTATCACCGCCTGTGACCTCAATAAACTTGCGGAGAGAGCCACCACTACCCTGTCTGGCGGCGAACTTGCAAGAGTCCACTTCGCCCGCGCTATTGCCGCGAAGACTCCCCTGCTGGTAGCTGACGAACCGGTCGCGGAACTTGATCCTCGCCATCAGATTCGTATCGCCGACTTACTCCGACACTATGTCGATGACGGTGGCGGCGCCCTAGTTGTCCTTCACGAAATCGCTCTCGCCGCTCGCGTAGCCGATCGCTTGGTTTGGATGAAGAGCGGTCGCATTTTCGCTGAGGGAACACCCGCCGAAACGCTGACGTCGCAGATGATGGAGGACGTCTACGGCGTTCGGGCACATGTCGGAAATGACGAACACGGGTTTGATGTTCGTATAGAGGGTACTGCATGACGGCTAGGCCCCTGATAATTTAGGGAACTGGGCTTCACGATGTTGGTAAATCACTTGTTTTGGCCAGCCTTTGTCTCATTGCCACCAGGCGTGGCTGAAAGGTCGCGCCAGTTAAACCGCAGAACATGCCCACCAACGCTGCTGCGCTCGTTGGTGGTGGTGCAATCAGTCTTTACTTCCTGCTCAGATTGCTCGGTGCGTCTGTTACTAGCCGAATGGGTGCGTCTTGATAATCGTCTGTTCCCGGTCAGGCCCAGTTGAAATGATATCGACTGGCACACCAGCAAGCCCTTCGATTCGCGCGAGATAATCACACGCCTTTTGTGGCAAATCGTCAAAGTTGGTAACTCCAACGGTAGATTCCTGCCAACCTGGCCATTCTTCATATACTGGCGCACATTCTGCAAACTGATCCAGTACGGCTGGCAACCCAGGTATCGCTTTACCGTCAATCGTGTAACCGACGCAAATTTGAATGGCCTCCAAGTCGTCAAGAACATCCAGTTTAGTCACGCATAGGCCAGACACGCTGCTGTTGATAATCGAGCGACGCAATGCAACTGCGTCAAACCAACCACACCGACGAGGCCGGCCTGTTGTCGCACCAAATTCGGCGCCAACTCTTGCCAAGTGCGCACCTTGGTCATCGAATAATTCGGTTGGAAACGGCCCGGCGCCGACTCGGGTTGTGTAGGCCTTTACTATGCCGAGGATGTAATCAAGATTACGGGGACCAATACCTGTGCCCGTACTCGCAGCCGCCGCAACCGTATTAGACGACGTTACGTATGGGTAGGTACCATGGTCGATATCCAAGAAGCTGCCTTGCGCGCCCTCAAACAGGATGCTCTGGTTCGAGTCCGCAAGGTCCTGAAGAACCTGTGTAACGTCGGTCGTTATTGGCGCGACAATCTCAGCATATCCCAACGCTTCGTCGAGCGTCTTTGTAAAGTCTACGGTTTCTGCACCGTAGTATTTCTTCAGCAGGAAGTTGTGATAGTCGAGAATCTCCTCAAGCTTACCTGCAAAGGTCTCGGGAACTAAAAGATCAGATAGCCTCAATGCCCGCCGTGAAACCTTATCCTCATAAGCTGGCCCAATTCCGCGACCCGTCGTGCCAATAGCGCTGGAACCTCTTGCTTTTTCTCTGGCCGCATCGAGTGCAGCATGTGACGGCAATATCAGTGGGCATCCCGGACTGACCCTGAGGCGCTCGTAAACGGGAACACCACTTTCGATCAACGCGTCAGCCTCGGTAATAAGGGCATCCAACGCCAAAACAACGCCATTACCAATAAGGCAACTAACGCCGTCACGAAGAATACCCGACGGGATCAGGTGCAGCACGGTTGTTACGCCATCGATAACCAATGTGTGGCCCGCGTTATGACCCCCTTGGAATCGGACGACGGCGGCAGCGCGCTCCGTTAAGAGATCCACAATTTTTCCCTTGCCTTCGTCACCCCACTGGGTACCGATGACAACTACATTTTTTCCCATCGTATTTTGCTCTTTAGCCGCGCATCAGAAATAGAAGCATTAGTCCGACGATCATGACCACAAGACCGACCGTCCGGATGTGATTGTCACCCAGTTGTAAAATTTCCGCCACCAGCTCGCGGTATTTTCGAGGCGACAGAAATGGCAGCATGCCCTCAATAATAAGGACAAGTGCCAACGCCGTGAAAATCTCAGTAGCTATTGATTGCCTCTCGACTGATTCAGGTACTGGAAGAACTCATTGTTCGGATCCAAAATGAGCAAATCACCTGCCTTACCCATCGACTTCTTGTACGCATCGATGCTGCGATAGAACGAGTAAAACTCCGCATCCTTAGTATAAGCATTGGCATAAATTTCGGCGGCGCGGGCATCACCGATTCCGCGAATGATTTGGCTGTCTCGATATGCATCAGCGAGAAGGATGGTTCGATCCTTATCCGCTGTCGAGCGAATGAGTTCAGCGGCTTCCCGACCCTCTGCTCGCGTTTCAGCGGCGACTCGCGCACGCTCCTCTCGCATCTGATTGTAAACAGAGTTGCGGACTTCAGATACGAACTCGACCTGCTTGACGCGAAAGTCGACAAGTTCCACACCGAGCCCCTGCGCCGTTTCCGTCGCATTGGCAAGCATGTCTCGCATTAACTCAACTCGTTCTACTGAAATTGCTTCGACGATAGTGCGCTTACCAAACTCGGTAACAATAGAGTTCTTGATGATCTCACGTAATCTATCCATAGCAACGCCCTGTGAGCCACCGGTCGATGTATAGAACGGCACCTCATCAACGATTTGCCACTTAACAAAGTAGTCGACTGTCATTGCCGTACGCTCGAGCGTGAACACACGCTGTGGTGCGTCGTCGATTTTCAGTATGCGACTTGGAAATTTGCGAATAGTCTGTATGAGGGGCCACTTAAAATGCAGGCCTGGCTCAAGTTTAGCTTCAACAACCTCACCGACCTGTAACTTAATCGCGAGTTCTCGCTCATTAACCGTATATGCGGAAAGTCCAAGTGCGACGAGACTGAGGCCGAAAATTACGGCTACTGGGAATCTTAAGTTACTCATTCGCGGGTCCTCCTTTCACGACTTTCTTCCGCTCGACTAGCAGGTGCAGAGTCGAATAATTGCAGCTCCAGATCACCAGTTCGTGACACATTGCTATTCGCAGCTCCGCTATTGGACTGACGCATTAGCTGATCAAGCGGCAGATATAACAAGTTTCCACTGCCCTTAGAATCAATAATAACCTTATTGGTCAGGCTGTAAACATTCTCAATTGCATCAAGATACAGTCGATCGCGCGTAACACGCGGCGCCTTTTGATACTCGACGAGCAGCGCCTCAAAGCGTGATGACTCACCCACGGAATCCGCTATCACTCGGTCTCTGTACGCCTCAGCATCTTGCAGCACACGCTGCGCAGCACCGCGTGCCCGCGGAATAAGGTCGTTCGAGTATGTTGTTGCTTCCAGTTGGTACCGGTCACGATCGTTTCGAGCTTTCTGTGTATCGTCAACTGCTTCTTGCACGGACTTGGGGTAATCAACGACATTCAGGTTGATCGACGTAACAGTTAGGCCTGTACCAGCGCCGTAATTCGCCAGGGTCTCCTGCAACTCATCCATCGTTCGCTCCGGAATTTCTTCGCGCCGCTTTCCGATCAATAAATCGAGAGAGCTCGTTCCGACCACTCCACGAAGCGCACTTTCGGTGACGTCCTGCAAAGTGATGTCCGGATCGGCGACCTCGAAGCTGTACAGGACCGGATCGGTGCGACGGTATTGCACAACGATGTCGATGAACACGTACTGCTCATCGGCCGTGAGCATTTCAGTGCTAAAGTTGTAATCGTTCACTTCCTGAATATTGACAATATCAACCGTCTCAATCGGGAAAGGAAGATGCCATCGCAAACCAGCCGATGAGGTTTCCGTATAAGCGCCAAACCGCTGCACGACAGCGCGCTCCGCTTCATCAACCCGATAAAACCCCGTAAGACCCCATGCGATAACCAGCATGATGATTAATGCATATCCGCCATAAGCGCTGCCGCCACCACCACCACCACCAATAATGCTGTCAAAACGCTTTTGCCATATACGCGCTATTTGATCGAGGTCATTTGGCTGGTCGCCGCCCCGTTTCCATGGGTCGTGACCATTGCCTGAGTCGTTGTTAGCCATAATTTTTATTGCCTTCCAATTGATCCGTTACTTAGTTCCATTTGAAGATTTTCATGCTTTAAGAATCGCCGCAAGTCTTTTTCAGCCATCCGCAACATCAGCCTCCAGCTACCATCTTCCTGCACTTCTTCATTAATGACAGCACCGAGCTCAAATAGTTTGGCTCGTTGACGCCCTTCTGACGGTTGCAGATAGATAGTTCGTTCCGTTTTTTCCTGCCTCAAGCGATTCGCGATTGCATCTTTCAGCAACGGCAGACCTTCGCCAGTCACTGCTGACAGCCAAACCGCACGACCTTCGCCTTTACTATTGGTCGTCGCCCGTGGCCGACGATCCATCTTATCGATCTTATTGTACACGCGTATTTGCGGAACTTTGTCTGCATCCAGCTGATGCAGAACTGAATTCACCTGACGTACCCGGTGCCACCGGTTGGGGTCGCTCGCATCAATGAGATGCAAGATTAAGTCTGCTTCTCGTGCCTCTTGTAGCGTCGACTTGAATGCCGCAATAAGCTCAAGCGGCAGATCCCGTACGAAGCCAACTGTATCGGCCAGCACAACGTGCTCTCCCTCTGGCAGATCAAGGCGACGTACCGTGGGATCTAGGGTCGCAAACAGTTGATCCTGAACATAAACACCTGCATCGGTTAGCGCATTGAACAGCGTTGACTTTCCCGCATTGGTATAACCGACTAATGCAACCGTTGGAATATCCGCTTTCAGGCGATTTTGCCGGTTCATCGAGCGACGTATGCCTACCGTTTCGAGGCGATCATTCAATTGTCGAATTCGCGCACCGATCAGGCGCCGATCAGTTTCCAGCTGAGTTTCACCTGGGCCGCGCAGCCCAATACCGCCTTTCTGGCGTTCTAGGTGAGTCCAGCCACGAACCAATCGCGTAGAAAGATGCTTGAGTTGTGCCAGCTCTACCTGCAGTTTGCCCTCAAAGCTACGTGCTCGCTGGGCAAAGATATCGAGAATCAGACCCGCGCGATCCAAAACGCGGCACTTCAGTTCTGCTTCCAGATTTCTTTCCTGGCTCGGCCGGAGCGACGCGCAGGAAATTACCAGCTCGGCATCGTTCTGCCGAATCAAGATCTTGAGATCCTCAAGCTTCCCTTTACCGACAAAATAACGCGGATTAGGCCGTTTACGCGACGTGTCCAGCTCAGCTACCACAGAAGCTCCGGCCGAGATAGCCAGTTCGGCGAACTCTTCTCGATCGGACTGTTCAGCTAAACCGTCTGGACTCGAATGGATAAGCACTGCTCGCTCACCACTTTTCGGACGCTCAAACAAGCACCACCTCCTGACGAGGTAGCATCACTGTGAAATTACTCGTCGTCATCTCCAGCTTCGTCGTCCGGCATCGGAAGGCGAATATTACGCGAAGGCACGACAGTAGAAATTGCATGCTTGTATACCATCTGGTTAACACTATTCTTGAGCAAGACCACAAACTGGTCGAATGAATCCACTTGTCCCTGCAGCTTGATTCCGTTTATAAGGTAAATAGATACTGGAACCTTTTCCTTTCGCAGGATGTTGAGAAATGGATCTTGAAGCGTCTGCCCTTTAGCCATGATTGGGTCTCCTTATTTTTCTGTTTTTGTTATAGAGATTCGCACTCCGGTGGCGCCGGATGCCCTTTTCGAGGGCTCAGCCAAAGCGATTAAAAAGTCTATCACAGGAAATTCGTTACCCGAGAGCAATTCAGCCCAGTTTCTCCGTAAGATGTGCCGATATGGTGTCAATGGCGCCTGCTTCAAGCGGATTCGTCGAAAATGCATCGTGTTCCGAGCGCAACCAGGTCAATTGCCGCTTCGCGAGCTGTCGGGTCGCAAACAGACTACGATCTCTAGCTTCCCGCCTAGAATAGTCTCCATCTAGGTGAGCCCAAAACTGGCGATAACCGACTGAACGCATTGCGGCAGAGTCCCTCTTGAGACCCGGGCGACACCGCAGAGCTTCCATCTCTTTTTCGAATCCATTGTCAATCATATGATCAAGCCGTCGCTCGATTCGCTCATGTAATAAACTGCGAGGCTCAATGGTCAACGCAATCTTTATATAGTTCAGGTCGTCAACATCATGAGTCGCCTCACGATGCCACTCGCTCATAGGCTTGCCGCTGATGCGAAAGACTTCAAGTGCCCTTTGAATTCGCTGGCTATCATTTGGGTTGAGCCTTGCTGCCGTTTCCGGATCATGCGATTCGAGTTCGGCGTGCATGGATGGCCAACCTCCATCGTCTGCTTCGCGGTCGATACAATCGCGTACATCAGGATTCTTTGCCGGAAGCTCAGCCATACCTTTAGTCAGCGCACGGAAATACATCATCGTCCCACCGACAAGAAGTGGAATCCGTCCCTTTGCGCTGCTCACCTCGATCGCGGCACGCGCGTCGCGTACAAAATCACCGGCTGAGTAGCTATTCTCCGGATCGCGAATATCGATCAGCTGGTGCGGTACCCGTTGCAAGCATGCAGCATCCGGCTTCGCCGTACCAATGTTCATTCCACGATAAACCAGCGCGGAATCGACGCTGATAATGTCACATGGGAACCTCTTGCAAAGGCTGATCGCGACGTCGGTCTTACCTGACGCGGTGGCCCCCATCAAGAGGATGACATTAGGTTTCATCGATTCCTCTCAACGACTATGCAAAAACAAGCGGCCAAGCTCCAACGCTGACAGCGTCGCCAAAGTCTCGCCGCGTGAGCTAACCGCCAGCGAATACTGGAATGCTGAGCGCCTGACCGACACGAATCTTGTCGGTTGAAAGCTTGTTTGCGCGACGAATCGCCGCGGAACTAACGTTGTAGTACTCGGCGATCTGAGAAATCGTGTCGCCGCTGCTAATCATATGACGCACCTGGCTCGACGGTGTGCGACGCACGTCCATCGCTATCCGCGTACCATCCGGCGGATTTGTGTAGAAATAGCTTCGAATGCCAGCCAATACAGCACCAGCTAGACGCGCTTGGTGCTTCTTGTTTCTGAGCTTCTTTTCTTCAGCGGCATTCGAAATGAAGCCAGTTTCAATCAGAATCGACCGCATATCGGCGGCCTTTAGCACCAGTAGTGACTTTTGCTTCACCTCTTTGCTGTGCATTTTCGTGACTTTACTCATCTCACGACTGACCCTCGCGCCGACATCCAAGCTCTGGCTTAGCGATGCGTTCTGCGACAGATCAAATAAGATCGATGCCAATACTTCCTCCTTGTCGTGCAAGGAAACATCACCTACCCTCACCGGCGCGTCCGATCCCAGCTGTCTTGCTGCTTCATCGCTCGCGCCCTTAAGGTTCAATGCAAAGACTGACGCACCATTGGCGCGCGAATTATGAAACGCATCAGCATGAATTGAGACAAACAGGTCCGCCTTGTTCTTTCGAGCTTTCGCAACGCGATCACGAAGTTCAACAAATACGTCACTGCGACGAATGAGTAACGCTTGCATGCCCGGTTCAGCATTAATTCGACGTGCAAGTTCTTTGCTAATGGCGAGGTTGAGATCCTTTTCTTTTGAGCGGCGACCGATCGCACCTGGGTCGTAGCCACCATGACCGGCGTCAATAGCAATGACAATATCCCTGCCAGACTGGTATTCCTCGGAGGCACGCTTGACCGGCTGTAGATTTCCGGTGCGCGTAAGATCAATTACAAGCCGGTCGCCGTATTGAGAGTTTGGCCCAGCCCGAAAGCTTTTTGAACGAACGCCCCTAGTGAGGTCTAAGACCACACGCAGCTGACCGTTTGAGCGGATGGCGCTACGAATAGAGCGCACAGAACCGGCACCCTTCGGCAATGCGCCCAGTGATTTAGCCAAGCGGCTGTCTTTTAGATCAATAACGAGGCGGTCCGGCTCACGCAAAGTGAAGATGTTGTGGTCAACTGAATGACTAAGATCAAGTACGACACGGGTCTTCTCGTTTTCCGACCAAACACGGATGTTTTCGACGGTCGAACCCGCCTTTGCTGCTGTGCTGAGCAAAAAAACGAGCGATATCAGTGTCAGTCGCGTACGGATCATCAGGACATAATTCTGTAGTCGATGGATTATGTCGGGTCAGTATACGAATTTGGCGGAAGAAACCAAGTTTTTCACTTCAAAATTATGGAGATACCAAGCTTAGTTAATCTTTTTAATCAAAGAGGAGCCGCGTTCACTCAGGCCGTGAATTAATGCTCTGCGTGAATCACCATCATAGTGAAGCTCGACGTTAAGGTCGGCATCGGCCACCAGATTCGGTGCCCGATCTGGCCATTCGATCAAGCGAAATCCACAGTCCAACTCACTCCAGCCCAGATACCTTAGCTCCTCAGGATCCGAAACCCTATATAAATCAATATGATATATTGTTCCAGCTGGCAACTCGTAGGGCTCGATTAACGTGTACGTCGGGCTTGGCACCGGCCCAACGTGCCCGGCAGCCTTAATGAATGCACGAGCAAACGTCGATTTTCCAGCGCCCAGCTCACCGGTAAGTAAGACCGTCCAGCCAGCCTTGTTTTCGGGCATCGCATTGTACAAATTCTCTGCCAATGCGATTGTGGCCGCCTCATCTATTAGGAGCTGACTCATGGATACGCCACGAGCCGAAGCGCGCTGATGGCATCGCTCGCTATCATTCCGCGCTCACCGTTAAGCGCAGCCAGGTCGCCCGCCCGCGCGTGCAGTTCGCCCCCGACAGTCGCCGTTTTGGATAATGTTAGGCCTTGCGCTGCCAGTGTGGCGATAACGCTAGTAAGAGCATCACCCATACCGGGATTGCCTTGCTCCGCATACAGCTTGCCAACGATTCGCGCTCGAAGAGCGCCCTCGTGCAACACGGACAGTGGTCACACCAGCTCGTTGCACCAATGTATACCCCGGCACTCCATAATCTTCGATAGCAATACGATCGGCCTGCTGAACTGACGCGACTGAGTAAATATTTACGGGTAGTGATTGCATCGCCGCGATTATACTGTGCCTGACAAGGATCAAACAGTGACAATACCGAAAGACACTTACACAAGTACCGACATGACATCGCTGAAGCGAGACGTCATCTCGTGGTGCCATGAACTTGGCTTTCAACAAACCGGCGTTACGGACATCGATCTCACCGTCGCGGAAGATCGATTGGCCGAATGGTTGCGATCCAACTTTCACGGCTCAATGGAATATATGGAACGCCACGGTACCAAGCGCAGCAGACCTCAAGAATTAGTACCCGGTACACTACGAGTCATCACCGTCCGCATGGACTACCTGCCGCAAGAACAAGCAATGGCCATAGACCTGCTGGATGACGGACACAGCGCGTATATTTCTCGCTACGCTCTCGGACGTGACTATCACAAGGTTCTTCGAGGACGGCTGCGAGCCCT
>ENA-OSJC01000605-OSJC01000605.1-marine-metagenome-genome-assembly--contig:-NODE-605-length-33951-cov-6.195076_pt1 | contig 33951 bp, 24 predicted proteins | sample MGYA00237885_ERZ534234 | MGnify/ENA primary metagenome ERZ534234 (study PRJEB26413, sample SAMN06343907) | marine metagenome | isolation source: coastal waters | place: Atlantic Ocean: West Antarctic... | reverse complement strand
CATTTTTAAAAATATGCTTTGTTTTTGTATATTTTATAAACTAGCATAAATCTTAGCTAATTTCTCCACTGCCAACTCAGGAGTTAACTCTTCACTTTCACCAGTCTTACGCGAGGTCAATTCAACAACCCCACTTTTTAAACCTCGAGGCCCCACTGTAATTCGCCACGGTAACCCAATCAAATCCATTGATGCAAATTTAGCGCCAGCTCTTTCAGAACGATCGTCATATAATGGATCAATACCTAATAAAGTTGTAGACTTATATAAAGCTTCACAGGCTGAATCAGTTTCTTCATCACCTTGTTTAAGATTTACAATACCAACACCAAACGGAGTTACAGACTCTGGCCATATAATTCCATTATCGTCATGGCTCGCTTCAATAATTGCCCCAATCATACGTGATACGCCAATACCATGACTACCCATATGAACTGGCACTTCACTATTTTCTGGCGTTATAACTTTAGCATTCATTGATTCAGAGTATTTTGTACCGAAATAGAATATTTGACCCACTTCAATACCTCGAGATGTCATTTGTCGCTCTTCTGGTATTTGAGCAAATAAAACAGGATCATGTGTTTCATCAGTTCGCGCATAAGGCTTTGTCCATTCATCGAATATAGCAGCACATTCATCCCAGTTTCCATAATCTACAATTCTATCGCCAAGGTGAAGGTCGAGTATATTACGGTCATAAAAAACTTCTGACTCACCAGTTTCTGCCAAAACTAGAAACTCGTGCGTATCTTCGCCACCGATGGGGCCACTGTCTGCACGCATTGGAATTACTTTCATACCCATACGTTCATAAGTTCGTAGATAGCTTATCATATGACGATTATAAGATTGCATGGCTGATGCTTTATCTACATCAAAATTGTAACCATCCTTCATTAAAAATTCACGACCACGCATAACCCCAAAACGTGGGCGGACTTCATCACGAAACTTCCATTGGATTTGATACAATGTAAGCGGTAAATCTTTGTAAGATCTTACATTATTTCGAAAAATATCTGTTATTAGCTCTTCATTGGTAGGTCCAAATAACATATCCCGTCCATGGCGATCAGTAACACGTAACATTTCTTTGCCATAATCTTCATATCTACCAGATTCACGCCATAAATCAGCAGATTGCATGGTAGGCATTAACATCGGGTTGTGTCCTGCACGGATTTGTTCTTCGTGAACGATATTTTCTAATTTACGCAACACTTTGAAGCCCATTGGCAACCAAGAGTAAATTCCAGATTGCGCCTGACGGATCATTCCTGCTCGCAGCATCAAACGATGACTAACAATCTGCGCATCACTTGGATTTTCTTTTAGAATTGGTAGAAAGTATTTACTAAGCCGCATAGATTGTTTCCTTGAAAATATACCTTCAATTTGTCTAGGCTATTGTTGTGAGACGCGCAACACTACAAGGCTAAACGTAATCAAGTGAAGCACTACGATCCATGCTATTTGCAACCAATTGCAAACGCTTGGCAATTCCTTCACCAAATATTTTTTTATTTTTTATATCTAGCTTCAGAATTAATGTGTTTGGCGTTAATAATAATTCACCCATATGATTTGAACTTGAACTACTCAAAACCTCTCCAAGTCTAATAAGATAGCCAATGGTTTCCGCTAATGAAATTTGACTAGTAGAAAGTAACTTACTAATTTTCATGTGTTTCTTTGAAATAGGTTTAGCTTTGTAGCGATGTAATAAGCTCCATGCCAAAAATACACGGCCAGTATGATCAAGCCCACCTAAATTTATATGTATGGCAGATTCAAAACAGACTTCAGATCGGCAATCAGGATGAGTTCGCCAATGTATGTCATGTATTAAACAAACAGCATGAATAAGTCGCCTAGATGTTTCATCAAAATCAATAAATAAAGGTAATATCCATTTATATAATATATCTCCAAAGCCTGGAAACCGTGCTTTATCAAATTCAAATATGCGAGCTGCACCGATCAGTGGATCATTCAAGCGAACAGACAGAGGCATACTTTTGTACAAAAGTCCTTCACGTAGCCCATAACTAGAAAATATAATCTTCTCAATTTCAAAAGAATCTAAAATCTTTAATAGTATTTTAGCAGCTATGGGTAATAGTTTAATACGAGAATTACTCACATTTAAGTTTTCCCATAAAACCTCAGGTGTTTGTTTTACTACTTCATGAAGCGTTGGAAATAAGTCTGATGGTTTAACAACATAGCCATGGACCACGCTTATGGGGCAACCTGCTCTGATCATTTGCAGTCCAGCCAGTGCCCGCCATGCGCCACCTACTAAAAATAACGCATCTGTTTTTTCGGAAAAACCATTAATTAAGTGTGTAAACTTTGAGTTAATATAATCCCACTGTTTCTCAGGATCGCTGAATTTCCCTAACACAGTCATAGGTCCCAATTTAGAGCTACATAAACGTTTTATTTTACCACTATTTAATTCTGCTAGCTCCATAGACGCTCCGCCAATATCACAAACTAAACCAGATGCTTTTGGCCAGCCTAACAATACACCTTGTGCAGACAACATCGCTTCTTCGTCACCACTAATTGGTGCCAGACTTATACCAGTTTTATCCAATACAGTTTGGCAAAAAATTAGGCCATCAGATGCCGTGCGTACAGCCTCTGTTGCAACAGCTTTAAGGCTAATTAAATTCATACTTTTTGCAATTTTGCCAAACCGTACCAAAGCACGTAATGCACGTTCTTTACCTTTAGGATGTAATTTTCCTGTTTGAGCTAAATCAAGTCCTAACCCAGCCATTACTTTTTCATTATAAAAATAATTTGGCATCCTCATAGAATTATCAAAAACTACGAATCTAATTGAATTCGATCCAACGTCAATTACACCAACTCGATTTGATTTTTCACTATCAATATGGTCAGTCATTTAAATGTGCAAACTTGAGTACATCTTTTGCACCTATTTTACCTCGTCCAGACAATGAAGGATTCTCCATAAAAAACTGATGGCAATTAAACAATGCAGTGTCTCCAGCATCCAAATTACGGTGATAAGTACCATCGGCACGTAAAACCCATGAGTTTCGAGTATCAGCAAGATTTGCTGCCATAATTTGGCTTAAAATTTGTGCCTGAACTGTTTTATTTCTAATTTTTACCATACTTTCCACTCGCCCGTGTAAGTTTCTACCCATCCAATCAGCCGATGAAATAAAAACTAAAGCATTTTTATGAGGCATTTTAGTACCATTTGCGAAACAGACTATGCGCGAATGTTCAAGAAATCGTCCAACTACTGATTTAATGCGGATATTTTCAGACAGGCCAGTAACGCCAGGGCGAACTCCACAAATACCGCGAACAACCAAATCAATTTTTACACCCGCTTGGCTAGCTCGGTAAAGAGCATCAATAATATTTCGCTCCATAATTGAATTCATTTTAGCCCAAATTTGCGCAGGTTTACCACCTAGAGCAGCTTGGGTTTCTGCCTCTATGTATCTTAATAAGTCATTAAACAAAAAACTAGGTGCGATTGATAAATCATTAAGACCCTCAGCTTCAGCATACCCTGAAATAAAATTAAATAATTTTGTAGCATCTTTTCCTAATGATGAATCGCACGTGAAAAATGACAAGTCAGAATATACATTAGCAGTTACTGGATGGTAATTACCTGTGCCAAAATGTGTATAAGTAATTAATTTCTTTTTTTCTTTACGTACGATAGTTGATACTTTTGCATGCGTTTTCATGTCGATAAAACCGTAAACTACATGAACACCCGCACGTTCCATTTGTCGGGATAGTTTAATATTTGTCGCTTCATCAAAACGCGCTTTTAGCTCTACAATAGCAGTTACAGATTTTCCTGCCTCAGCGGCGGCACATAAAGCTTCAACAATTGGAGATTGATTAGATGTCCTATAAAGAGTTTGTTTAATTGCAACCACATAAGGATCTCGCGCTGCTTGCCATAAAAAATTTATAACAATATCAAATGATTCATAAGGATGGTGTAGAAGCATATCTTTTTGACGAATAGCGGCAAAAACATCTTGATCAAAATCTTTTACTCGTTCTGGCACACGGGGCTCATTTGAGGGCCAGCAAAGAGCTTCAGGACCCATTACACAGATCTCACTTAAATCTTCTAATCCAAGAATACCATCAACTTCAATTACTTCACCTTTATGAACATGCAATGCCCCAAAAATCATATTTTGTAAATTTTCAGGAGCATCTTTTGTAATTTTCAAACGCACAACATCACCGCGAACACGGCGCTTCAACGCAGTTTCAAATTCACGAACTAGATCTTCAGCTTCGTCTTCAATCTCAAGATCACTGTCACGCAAAACTCGAAACATACAATGTCCAACTAAATTATAACTTGGAAATAAAACACTCAGAGCTTGAATAAGAATAATTTCTATTGGCACAATTCTTAAGCCAGTACCATTTTTGCAAGGTAATCTAATAAAGCGATCAATATTATTTGGAATAGGTAGTAATGCTTGTAGTACTTTTTTACTATTTTTCATTTCCAAATGAAGTGCAATCGCTAAGCCACCAGAATGGATAAACGGAAATGGGTGTGCTGGATCAACAGCTAGAGGGCTCACAATTGGGAAAATTCGCTCTAAAAATACTTTATCCAAGAAAGCTTTATCTTTATTTGTTAATTGATCTTGCTGTAATATTGATATTTCTTTTTCAGCCAGTTCTATAATTAATTTATTCCATGCTATTTGTTGTGCATGAGATAAGGCTTTTGCGTTTACATCAATCAATTTGAGTTGCTGTGCAGGAGTTAATCCATCAGCATATAATTTTGTTATTCCATTTCGTACTAACTCTCGGAGACCCGCAACCCGAACAGTATAAAATTCATCTAGATTACTAGATGAAATAGATACCATTCTAACTCGTTCAAGCAAAGGCCATGTAGGATCTTGAGCTAGCTCTAAAACGCGCCAATTAAATGCTAACCAAGATAATTCACGATTTAAAAACCGTGCTGAACTTTTAATATTTACACCCTTTATTTTTTGGGATGGTAAGATATTTTTCTTTAAAAAATCTGCACTCATAAAGAATTTAGTTCCAAATTTCTGATTGTTACGTAGTCAAATTAATTATGACATTTTAAATATAAGAGTCTAGGACGTTACAAGCTAACTTTATAGAAATAGGTTTTCTTAATTTTAAAGCATTTTCATCAAGTTCAGTAACAAGACGAGATACACCGGCAAACGAACGTTCCATGCGTTGCAAAAGATACGCTATAACTTTAGGATCAATAGCGATTTGACGGTCATTAAACTGTTTTATCAACAAAGCGTTTAATAACATATCATCAGGTGCACGTAACTCAGCAACAGCAGTGCCATTAATCCGACTAGCAAGGTCTGGCAATGTTAAACCCCAAGTAGCAGGAACACCAATTCCAGTTACTAAAAGGGGTACTCCATTTTCTTGGGTAAGATTATGAAGATGAAAAGCATGTGCTTCTAATTCTTCATTACCTGCAATTTGATGTAAACCTTCCACACATAATGCCACCTCTGAAATAGATCGAAGGTCTATATCCATTAACGACTTTGCATCAATAACAATTCCAGAAGTCATCTCAGACCAGATATGCGCTAAATGTGACTTACCAGCACCACTCGGTCCAGCTAGAATTAACTTTAATAAAGGCCAGTTTGACCAATTTTCAACAATTTTAACAGCTATTGCATTAGTTGATGTGACAAAAAAATCTTCACGCCCAAAAGCTGTTTTAATTGGTAAATCAAATATAAGTTGTTCAGTCATTCTTAATTTACTCTATGCATTTTAATTATTTAAAATTTAAAGCCATATTAACAGCCCTTAAACAAACTGCTCACGGATTAAGCGCTCTTCTAAACCATGCCCAGGATCAAAAAGGATCCTATGCTTTTGATCAGGTGCACTAAAAATATCAACTGATAAAATATCGTAAGCTTTTTTGCTATCTGCGCTCGCTGTAACTGGACGCTTTTCTGGTTCTAATACATCAAAACGAACATGCGCAGATTTAGGTAACAAAGCACCACGCCAGCGTCGAGGCCTAAATGCAGCCATTGCTGTCATTGCGAGTATATCAGCACCAATCGGTAAAATCGGACCATGGGCAGAATAATTGTATGCAGTAGAACCCGCCGGAGTGGACAATAAAGCACCGTCACAGACCAATTCAGGCAATCGCACACGGCCATCTACCGAGATTTGAAGCTTTGCTGCTTGTGGGCCCGCACGAATTAAAGAAACTTCATTTATAGCCAATGCTTCAAATTCAGTTCCATCAGAACAATGCGCTTGCATCCTTAAAGGATGGATTACAGCTTCTTCTGCCTGAGAGAGGCGTTCAATTAACTTGCCCGGAGAAAATTCATTCATTAAAAACCCTACAGTGCCACGATTCATTCCATAAACTGGGCAATCAAGATGAAATGTAGAGTGAAGTGCTTCAAGCATAAAGCCATCACCACCTAGTGCTACAATTAACTCAGCCTCTTCTATTGAAGTGTTCCCGTAGGCTTTCTCTAAAACAAGTAGGCTTTCTTGAGCTGTTTTAGATTTACTAGCTATAAAAGCAATTTTTTGCATAATTATATTTCCAATCCAATCATCAATTTTAGTAAAAAAAATCAAATACCATCAAAGTTCATTTCCTGTTATTAAAAGCCGCTCTTATTGTCGCAACTGTCGCATTATTCCTTTCATAGCGTAAAGCAATGAATTAGGACAAACATGAATTGTACTTTATTGCCAGGAAGCATCAAATGAACAACATTGTCCGAGACACAGGATTCTTTACACAAGATCTTTCAGATCGTGATCCAGAACTATTTGGCTCAATCAGATCAGAACTAGGACGTCAGCGTGATGAGATTGAACTCATTGCTTCTGAAAATATTGTATCAAAAGCGGTTATGCAAGCGCAAGGCTCTGTAATGACGAATAAGTATGCCGAAGGTTATGCCGGTCGGCGTTATTATGGTGGTTGTCAATATGTTGATATTGCAGAAAATTTAGCAGTAGACCGCGCTAAAGAACTATTTGGATGTGATTTTGCAAACGTCCAGCCCAATTCAGGTTCTCAAGCTAATCAGGGAGTGTTTTTGGCTTTATTACAGCCTGGAGATACAATACTAGGCATGTCATTAGATGCTGGTGGGCACCTAACGCATGGTGCAAAGCCCAACCAGTCTGGGAAATGGTTCAACGCAATACAGTACGGTGTCCGCAAAGAAGATAATTTGTTAGATTACGATCAGGTACAAGCTCTAGCCACAGAGCATAAGCCAAAAATGATTATTGCAGGTGGATCTGCTGTTCCTCGCCAAATTGATTTCAAACGCATGCGTGAAATAGCTGATTCTGTTGGCGCATACTTACATGTAGATATGGCGCATTTTGCAGGATTAGTTGCTGGAGGAGTTCACCCAAGTCCATTTCCTTACGCAGATGTTGCTACTACAACAACACATAAAACATTACGTGGTCCACGTGGTGGTATGATTTTAACTAATAATGCAGACATGGCAAAGAAATTTAACTCTGCAATTTTTCCCGGCTTACAGGGCGGACCCTTAATGCATGTAATTGCAGCTAAAGCAGTAGCATTTGGTGAAGCTTTACGTCCTGAATTCAAACAATACCAAACTCAAGTAATTATTAATGCAAAAGCTTTGGCAGACCAATTAATAAAAGGTGGTTTGGACATTGTAACTGGTGGAACTGACACACACGTGATGCTAGTAGATTTGCGCCCTAAAGGGGTTACTGGTAATATTGCCGATAAAGCATTGGGTCGAGCTCATATTACTTGTAATAAAAATGGCATACCATTTGATCCAGAAAAACCAATGGTTACATCTGGTTTGCGTTTAGGTACACCAGCAGGAACGACACGGGGCTTCGGCGAAGTTGAATTTCGTAAAATAGCAGACATGATTGTTGAAGTTATTGATGGACTGGCTACCAATGGTGCCGATGAAAATTCTAAAGTAGAAGCTTCTGTGCGTGAAAAAGTTGCAGCATTATGTGGGCAATTTCCACTATATGAAGAGTTATAAAACTTAAGTAGCAAAATTGCACTTATTTATTATATAATATTGCGTGCTGCCATACTTAATCATAGTATGGCAGCATGTTCTTGAGAGACTATTTTGTATAGGTTCATCGCCCTACTCTTCCTTACTATTTTTTCGGGTTGTTTTTCTCAACAAAACAAGCCTGAAGCCGCATATCTAAATTTACAAACATCGTCTCAAGAATGGCTAAAACTATTACCTGCCAGTCAACTAAATTCAATCAACAGCTTATCAACAAATAAAATTACAAAACCTACGTTGGACCATATTAATCGAGTTAAATTACTCCGCGGAAAAGCGCGTAAACTATCTGTACATAAATTCTAAGCCGTTGTCCTACTTCCAAATTTTTAGTAATAAAATATCTCAACTTACTGCATAGGAATTACACAATATGGCTGATCCAATTAAACTGGGCATTGCAGGCCTTGGCACTGTCGGTGCTGGTCTGATCAAAATAGTACAAAACAACCTGAATATTTTAGAAGCACGTTCAGGTAGAACTATTCAAATAACAGCTGTATCGGCATTATCAAAATCCAAAGATCGTGGCGTAGATTTATCCAGTTATGCGTGGGAGTCTGACCCTGTAGCTTTAGCCAAAAGGGATGATATAGATGTTTTTATAGAATTAATTGGTGGAGATTCAGGGCCTGCTAAGACAGCTACTGAGGCGGCAATAGCAGCCGGCAAACATGTGGTTACAGCTAATAAAGCAATGTTAGCGTTACATGGCCAAGAGCTAGCCATTTTAGCTGAAAAAAAAGGCGTTAATTTACGGTTTGAAGCTGCTGTAGCTGGTGGTATTCCAGTTATAAAAACTTTAACAGAAAGTTTAGCTGGAAATAATATAACCCGTATTATGGGCGTAATGAACGGTACGTGTAACTACATACTTACACGAATGGAAAATACGGGTCTACCATATCAAGATGTCTTTGAAGAAGCTAACCAATTAGGTTTTTTAGAAGCAGATCCAAATTTAGATGTAGGTGGAATTGATGCTGCTCATAAATTAGTTTTATTGTCATCTATAGCTTATGGAACACAGGTAGACTTTAAAGGTGCTGTTCTCGAAGGCATAGGCCGTATTACAATTGAAGATATTCATGCCGCAGCAGATATGGGATACCGTATTAAACTATTGGGTGTATCTATTATGACTGATATCGGTTTATCACAAACAATGAGACCTTGCTTGGTGCCTACTGAATCCCCATTAGCACAGCTAGATGGTGGGACTAACATGGTAATCATAGAAGGTGATTCAGTCGGACAAATCATATTACGTGGTGCAGGTGCAGGTGAAGGTCCAACAGCAAGCGCCGTTATAGGTGATATTATGGATATAGCACGGGGAATTAATATTCCAGTATTTGGACAACCTGCTAAAAATCTGACCAAAGCTGTATCTGTAAACACATCTGTTGAAAATCCGTTTTATTTAAGATTAAATCTACGTGATGAAGCAGGTATTTTAGCAAAAGTCTCAGCTGCCTTGGCTGACGCAGGCATATCAATTGATCGTATGCGCCAAGAAGGCCACGAGACAGAAGCAGCACCTGTTCTTATAGTTACACATCCAACAGATCGTGAAACTCTTAATAAGGCAATTAGTGCAATCGAAAAAACAGGCGCAGCTATTGATACACCAATAGTTTTACGAATTGAAACAGTTTAGCATATTTTGATCGTATTAATTTAGTTTTCAACATTAACCATGACCATATTTTATAATATATATAAATATCTTATGATATGTTAAGCATTTATAGGTAGTGTATGTCACAAGTTTTTTTAGGTGTAGAAAGTTCGATATCCGGTCGCCGCTGGACAGGACCAGATGCCAACTTAGATCGCCAATCACAAATGATCACTCAGGAAACTGAATTTCCACCCGCTATGTCAAATGTATTGGCTCGTTTGGGAATAGGCGCACAGCAATCAATACTATTTACGCAACCGTCTTTGCGCGATTTAATGCCAAATCCCATGAATTTAAAGGATATGGAAAAAGCCGCTAATCGAATAAATTATGCAGTGAATAAATCTCAGCGTATAGCTATTTTTGCAGATTATGATGTCGATGGTGCTACATCTGGAGCGTTACTGCATGACTGGCTAACACAATTAGGAAATACGCCAACTTTGTATGTTCCTGACCGAATTGATGAGGGTTACGGGCCAAATGATAAAGCCATGCAAACCTTGGCAAAGAGCCATGAGTTGATTATTTGCGTTGATTGTGGAACTTTGTCACACGGTCCAATTAATGCTGTTGCAGGTACAGACGTTATCATTCTTGACCATCATCTTGGGGATGAAACATTGCCATCGGCTTTAGCAATCGTAAACCCTAATCGACAAGATGAGGCCGGTGACTTACACTATCTATGTGCTGCAGGTGTAGTATTTTTAACTTTAGCAGCAGTAAACAGTTTGCGCAGAACAGAAAATATGCAAACACCAGATCTATTAGCAATGTTAGATTTAGTAGCTTTAGGTACAGTTGCAGATGTAGCTCCACTAGTTGGCTTTAATCGTGCATTGGTTCGCCAAGGTTTGAAAATTATGGCAAAGCGAGATCGCGTTGGTTTAATGGCTTTATCAGATATTGCAAAATTAAATACAGCGCCTTCAACATATCATCTCGGATACCTATTGGGCCCCCGTATTAACGCTGGTGGGCGAATAGGCAAAGCAGATTTAGGCATTAGACTTCTAACATGTAAAGAGCCACATGAGGCAAATTCAATTGCTGAAAAACTTAACCAACTTAATGACGAACGGCGTGCAGTTGAAGCAACAGTTCAATTGCAAGCAATGGAACAAGCAGAACAGCGAGAAATAAATGGTGCCTTAGTTTGGGCTGCTGGTGAAGGTTGGCATCCCGGTGTAGTAGGCATTGTAGCATCCCGATTGAAAGAAACCACTAATCGCCCCGTTGTAGTAATAGGCCTAGACGGCGATGAAGGTAAAGGATCTGGAAGATCCATCAGTGGAATCGATTTAGGTTCCTCTATAGCAACTTTAGTAAAGGAAGGACTACTCATCAAAGGAGGTGGCCACAAAATGGCAGCGGGCCTTTCAATAAAGCGTGAAAAATTAGAGCAGGCTATGAGCCGCTTAACCGAACTACTAGAAAAGCAAGGTGCAGATAAAGTTCGTGCGCGTGATTTAAGATTAGATGGTGCCCTTAATCCATCTGCAATAACTGTTGAACTACTTGAACAATTAGAAACAGTAGGCCCTTTTGGCGCAGGTGCTCCAGGCCCACGGTTTGTACTTCCATTTATGCGAATAGCCTTCGCAAAAAGAGCGGGAGAGGCCCACTTACGTTTAACTCTTGTAGATGATTCTGGATCACGTATTGACGCAATTGCTTTTGGTGCTTTTAAGACCAACTTGGGAGCCGCATTAGAAAATCACAAAGGTCAAATTTTTCATATAGCGGGTAGATTAGAAATTGATACTTGGAATGGGCGAATGCGCCCAAAGCTAACTTTAGAAGATGCCGCACTTGTAAGCTAAAACTCCTACTCTAGTTAATTTTATGTTCAAATAGAATTCAAGAAATAAAATTTATTTCAAACTAGTTTAACAACTTTTTAACCTATAGAAATTTTGTACTTTTTTAAAAATACGTCTTGCAAGACCCGCGTCCTTCGCCTAAATAACGCCACATCACAGTGCGGTCCCTTCGTCTATCGGTTAGGACGCCAGGTTTTCAACCTGGAAAGAGGGGTTCAATTCCCCTAGGGACTGCCAGTGATTTTCGCCCATTTTTAAGATATTTTGATTTTTGACGAGTACTTAACTTATTAAAGTAATTTTTACCTAAATATATTCAAAAAATCTGATCTCTTGGTGCTTTGTTTCTAAAGAAATCTTCCAAATTATCCATAACACGAAAACCCATCGCTTCACGTGTTTCCTTAGTAGCACTGCCAAGGTGGGGCAATAACACCACATTTTTACAATCTAAATAGTTTAGATTCAGGTTTGGCTCACCTTCAAAAACATCTAATCCTGCTCCCCTAATGATATTACTTTTCAAAGCATTTATAAGAGCCTCATCATCTACAACTTCACCACGCGCCGTATTGATCAAAACTGCATCATTTTTCATTTTAGAGAGCTCATATGAACTTATTAGATGTCGGTTTTCATTCCCACCAGGACAATGCAACGATAAAAAGTCTACTACAGGTAACAAATCGTCTAAGCTGTCAACTTGACTTGCATTAGTTTGTAAAAGTATCTCATTTTTAATTTGAGATCTATTCTGCACCAAAATTTTCATTCCAAATCCATGGTGGGCTCGCTTGGCTACCTCTTGACCTATTCTACCAAAGCCAATGATACCAAGAGTTTTCCCAGATACTTTTGTTCCTACTAAATGAGTTGGCCTCCACCCAGACCATTCACCTGCGCGAAGCTCACGTTCTCCTTCACCTGCCCGTCTTGCGGCCATCAGTATGAGAGTAAGAGTAATGTCAGCAGTACAGTCTGACAAAACATCAGGTGTGTTTGTAACTATAACATTACATGACTTTGCAGCAGTAGTATCAATATGAGAATACCCAACACCAAAATTAGCTAGCACACGCGTGCGAATATTTTTTACATCAAAAACCTCTGCTGGGATTAAATCAGTGACTGTAGGCAAAATAGCATCAAACCGTCCAAAAGCCTCACTAAAATCATTATTGTCCATCGGCATATCTGATGTATTTAAAGTTACATCATATAGATTTTTTAATTTTTCTTCCACTACTGCAGGCCAACGCCTAGTAACCAAAACTTTGGGTTTTTTCATTTTTGCAATCCTATATCACTTAATTTTTTTATATCGAAAAGCTTTTACAACCTATTCGCAAGCATAAATTTTTGTTATTGATAATTAAACAATGTGAAAAAAATTTATGGATGACCAAACTATCACTAACTTGCGCACTAATGCTATCGCAGCGTTCCAAGCTGGCATATCTGCTGCTGACCCAAAAAAAGCATTAAAAATAGCATTAGGGAAAACACCTATTCCACTCATAAAAAACAATGGGTCATACATAATTATTTCAATAGGAAAAGCTGCTTGTAAAATGGCAGAGTGCGCTCTGGAAGCTATACCTAAATCTGAAAAAATGTACGCTATTGCTGTGACAAATTTTGAAAATATAGTTCCTGTAGGGGGCTGTGAAGTTATTGGAGCATCACATCCAATTCCTTGTATAAATGGATTTAATGCATCAAAGAAAATAATTAACTATCTTACAAACGCGACCCAAAATGACATAGTTGTGATGCTGGTTAGTGGTGGTAGCTCAGCTTTAATTCCTGCACCAGTAGATGGGATTTCTTTAGAAGATAAAGTGATGGTAAACAAAGTTTTGATATCAAGTGGATTTGATATTTATGAAACAAATTTAGTCAGGCAATCTTTATCATTACTTAAAGGTGGAGGTATTTTAGAGCTTGCAACACCAGCAACAGTACACTCTTATATTTTATCCGATGTACTTGGAGATGATTTGCGTGTGGTTGGGAGTGGTCCAAGTGTTGGGCCTTTAGGAGATTTATCTGATGCAAAAAAATTACTAAAAAATAAAAATATTTTCTCACTACTACCAATTAATGTTCAAAATTATTACAATAGTTCACTATTATCAAACAAATTATTTGCTACAGAACATCTAAGTTTAATTGCAGGCAATGCAAACAGCGTCAGAGCTATGGCCAAGAAAATAAATGCAATTTTAGTCTTGGAACCTTTAATTGGTGATGTTCAAGATGCTGCCAAAAAAATTGTAACATTGATTGCTAAGCAAATTGGAAAAGGCCCATTTTCTATTGCAATTGGTGGCGAAACTACAGTTAAGATTACAGGTAACGGTAAAGGTGGCCGCAATCAGGAGTTAGCACTTCGTGTGGCTTTCGAACTAGAACTATTAGATATGCTCACACCTTGGTGTTTCCTCAGTGGCGGAACAGATGGGCGTGATGGACCTACCGACGCGGCAGGCGGGTTGGTAGATAATACTACTATAAAAAAAATAGTACAAAAAGGTAAAAAAATTAATGATTATCTTGAATCTAATGATAGCTACCATGCACTAGAACTAGTCGGTAATCTATTAAAAACAGGTGCTACAGGAACCAATGTAGCTGACTTACAGCTATTTATTTCTGCCTAAATCAACATGATTTTTATTTAATACAATTTGGTAGTTAACATAAAATATTAATCTTAAGTTTGATAAATAAATCTTAAACTACTAAATTTTTTACTAAAAAATTTATTTGTCTAATTTAGATTAAGTCAAACCAAATTACGTAAGATCTCATTCTTATATTCCCGCCTAAATATCAATTTTTCATTTTCATAAGCAGTGACCACTGCTGTCACAAAGAAATTTATTTTGTCTGAAGTCATTTTTGAAATAACATGTGTTCGCCACATTTCACCAGCCCTTCCACCGGTATGTTCCCAATTCGAAGAAACACTTGCTGATGTGGAATCCTCTGGATGAATGCTCCAGTTTTCTTCCATCCAACTACCAGAAATTAATCCATGATCACTGTCTTCATTTTCTCCGTTGTCACAAAATATCTTAATATGAGACAAACCAGTTTCAGGATCTGAATAACTAGTGCGCTCATAGTTTGCAGCTCGCAGTTCACTTGCTGCCCACGCTGGCGCTCCTTCTGCAGCTTCAAAGATAATCTCATCTCCATCAGCCAAGGGCCTCACTGGCAGCTCTATTCGCCCAGCAGAAAGCTTAATTTCCGTTTGCTCCTGCGATGGCCAAAGTGTTGGCCAATAACTAGTAGATATTGCAATCCGAAGCTTATGGTTTATCGGAATATGATATGCAGCTTGATCAAGTTTTAATTCAATTTCCAATACTGAATTTAAAGGGATACTACTCGGTTGTTCAAAGCTATCACGATGAGTTAAGTTTAGACAGCCATAAGTAATCAAACTAGACGAACCGTCTGGCCTCAAGTCGCATAAGCGCACAACTATCATTCCTTGGGGTTTATCTAATGATAGGCTTAAATTAACATTTGTTGCCCCAACAATATCTAATGGAGCAGATAATAAGTCACTATCAAAACATACTGAAACTGCATCATCACATCTTTGATCATCAGGAAGTTCATTACTGAATGCAAACGGGAAGTACTCACCTGCAGCTGAACCACAATCCTGAGGTGACGAGATAGGTACTGAAAATATAGTTTCTAAATTGTTTAAAGTGCCATTTATTCCTAAAAATAGCTTCTTAAATTTAATATTTTTGGAGGGCCATTTATGCTCTTTTATCCAACGGCCAGGCCGCACATCAAGCCAACGCTTTGGTCGAATGCTATCCATTAAGTAAACTCTGTAATCAGGATCATTTTCTACACCTGTATTTTCTTCCATTAGCCATTGATCCCACCACCGTTTTGCTTCTTGTAAAAACCCCATTGCCGGTGCAGGCCCGGCATAATGTGGGTATTTATGAATCCACGGCCCCACGATACCCTTTACTGGTGCTGATAAATTTTCAACTAAATTGCTAACAGTATTTCGGTAACCATCGTGCCAACCACCAATCGACAAAACAGCCGCTTTTATGGTTGAGTAATCTTCACAAACTGAACCGTGTTTCCAATAATCATCCCGATGTTGATGATATAACCATTTTGAAGTCATTAATTCTAAATTCTCAAGACGAGCCAACCACATTTCTTTCCAGCGGGCGCCAACTATATTTGGATCAGGTGGGCGCGATGAGTATGCTAACATATTAGCCGCCCATCCAAAATTTTCTCCCAGTAGACATCCACCTTTATAATGAATATCATCTGCATATCGGTCAACAGTCGAACACAGAGTAATAACAGCTTTTAAAGATTTAGGTGCCAAAGCTGCAACTTGAAGCCCGTTAAAGCCACCCCAAGAAATACCCATCATTCCAACGTTACCATTACACCAAGGTTGCTTCGCAGCCCATTCAATTACTTCCACGGCATCCTGTAACTCTTGGTCTGTATATTCATCAATCATTAATCCATCACTGTCACCATTTCCACGCATGTCAGTCCGAATGCAAATATAGCCATGCCCTGCGAACCAGGGGTGAGTATATTGATCACGTACAATTGTACCGTCCCGCTTTCGATATGGGAGATGTTCTAAAATTACAGGAGCAGGAGTTTTTTCTACCCCTTCAGGCATCCAAACCCTAGCAGATAAGCGGCACCCATCAGACATTACAATTGGCACATCAGGGTATTCAGTAACTTGATGGGGGAATTCTGTGACTGTCTTCATCTAAAATACTTTTTAATTGAATAAGGGTTTGCAAAATTAGAACTCTATGATGAATCATATTCATCCAAATTCAAACATAATAACACTTCTCTTTCTCATGAACATAAAAAAGGCAGCTACTTTAATAGCTGCCTCATTTATCATAGTATTAGTATTGAATTATGCTGTCCACCAGCGCTCTCCAAATTTACCACCATCAGATGACCAGTTACCTGCTACATCCTCACCATGAGAAATATTTTTAGAAACCGCATGAATATGATTTGCAAACATTGGAACAATAGCACCCCCATCATCACTGATAAGTTGCTGGGTTTCAGCATACATTGAACGACGTTTATCAACGTCTAACTCTGCACGAGCCTCCTTAACAATTCCATTAAACTTAATTGCATCTGGCGTTGTACGCCAATCTGTATCATTCCATTCAGTGTCATCAACATATGCTGATGAATACATCCAATCTTCAGTTGGACGCCCACCCCAATAGCATGTGCACCAAGGTTTTTTATTCCAAACATTTGACCAATAACCATCTGCTGGTTCACGAACAACTTCAATATCAATACCAACCTCTTTGGCTGAAGCTGCAATCAATTGGGCTGCATCAACAGCGCCAGCAAATGCGGCATCAGAGGCAGATAATTGGATCGTACCACTGTGGCCAGATGCTGCATAATGCTCCATAGCTTTTTCAGGATTAAATTCACGCTGAGGCATTTCAGATGCATGGAAAGGATTAGCTGAAGAAATAGGGTGATCGTTTCCAAGAGAACCGTGACCAAGTAAAATTTTATCGACTAGTTCTTGACGCTTTATTGAATGTTTCAGAGCAAGCCGGAGATCCCGATTGTCAAATGGTTCTGATGTCACACGCATTGGCATAGTATAATGCAATGTGCCTGCAACTTCTAAAATCTCGAGTGTTGGAACACGAGCTAGAAGCGCTACTGTTTTGGGATCGACACGATCTATAGCGTCAACGTCACCAGTCATTACTGCATTCTGGCGCGCAGTAGTATCTAATAAAGCGATAAGTTCGATTTGATCAAAATGTGCAGCACCATCTTTCCAGTAATTTGGGTTACGATTAAATGTAGCCCGAACACCTGGTTCAAAAGTCTCTATAATATAGCCACCAGTACCAATGCCTGATTGTGGGTCAATTTTTCCATCAACTGACGGCAAAATTAATAAATGGTAGTCACTAACAATATAAGGAAAACCAGCGTTTGGAGCTTTAAGTTCAAATATTACACGATTTGGACCATCAGCAGACATTGATACAACTTGGCTTAGTAAGCCTTTTGCCGCAGATTTACTGTTTTCACCACTATGATACTCATAAGTCGCTATAACATCATCTGAGGTAAGAGTTTTCCCATTATGAAACTCAACACCTTGGCGCAGGTTGAAAACCCAAGTTTTGCCGTCAGTGGATTCATAGCTTTCAGCCAGCTCAGGACGCAATTGGCCATCACTACCAATTTCAGTAAGGTGGTTACCAAACGACATACCAATATTGGTTGCCATTGAGTTTTCAAAAGTTCCAGGATCTAATGTGTCTGTGGTAGAGCCGAAGCCCGTGCCATAGCGCAGGCTTCCACCTTTTTTAGGTGTTGCAGCTACAGCCTTGTCAGCCATCATAAGAGCAGTTGGCAAGACAACCCCTGCTGCAACTGCAGACATTACAAATTGGCGCCTATTAATCTGACCTGTAGATAGTTTAAATGATTGTAGTGAAATAAAACGTTTTTTCATATTTTTTCCTCCGTTAGCAGCTTAATTTTTCTTAACTTTAACATTAAGAATCAATCGATAAATATATTGTTGCACAATTATTAATGAAATACTAAATTTTAAAAAATAAATAATAATATACGTATTGTTATATTTTAGTAGACATAAATATTATTAAATAATTATCTTTCTAAATAGAGTTCATAGATATTACTTTCAGCCATAGCTTTTTTTAACTTTGTAATGTTATATTAAGATTAAGTGGTATCTTTACAGCAAGCCCATCACAGGCACTAAATATTTTTAACGACTGGAGTAATTTTGTGCACCCAATTTTAATTACCATCATACAGCGCTTATTACTTGGCCTTTTAACACTATTCTTTGTTTCAATTATAATATTTAGTTCAATCGAGTTTTTACCAGGCGATTTCACTCAAGCAATTCTTGGGCAAGCTGCAACAGAAGAGACAGTAGCTGCTTTCCGCCGCGAACTTGGATTAGATCAACCTGCGTATATACGCTATTTTGATTGGATTGGAGCAGTTCTTCAGGGCGATTTTGGATCATCTTTTTCTGGACGCAATTCATCTGGAGTGGATAGATCACGTGCAGTTATCGATTTAGTTGCTCCACGCCTTGGAAACACTCTTTTTTTAGCTGGCATGGCTGCAATAGTTTCAATACCTTTATCATTAATCCTTGGCATTACAGCCGCTCTATATCGCAATTCAATTTACGACCGATCCGTTAATGCTTTGACACTTACAACAATTTCATTTCCAGAGTTTTTTTTAGCATATTTATTAATTTTGTTTTTCTCTTCACTTTGGCCTGTTTTTCCATCACTAGCAAACGTCAACATAGACACATCTTTAGGAGAGCGCATTTATAAATGTGTCTTGCCAGCACTTACTTTAACACTTGTTATTGTGGCACACATGATGCGAATGACACGCGCCGCACTAATAAATTTGCTTGCTAGCCCTTATATTGAGATGTCACAACTTAAAGGTATCTCAAAAGCTAAGGTTATTTTGCGACATGCTCTACCAAATGCATGGGCTCCAATAGCTACAGTCATAGCATTTAACTTAGCCTATTTAGTGGTCGGCGTTGTAGTAGTAGAGGTTGTATTTGTTTATCCAGGCATAGGTCAGTTGATGGTTGATTCTGTAACCACACGCGATATTCCAGTCGTTCAAGCTTGCGTTTTGATTTTTGCAACAACATATATTTTACTTAATCTAACAGCCGATATCATTGGTATTGTTACAAACCCAAGATTGTTACATCCAAAATGAAAAATCACCCAATAGGTTATTCAGCTGTGGCAGAAGTCAACAGAATGCGCGAACGCCGTTCTCAATGGCAAATTGTAAAACTGGAATTGAGTAAAGCACCATATTCAGCATGGTTTGGTATAATAGTTATTTTAGCCTATTTTTTTGTAGCACTCTTTGCTCCATTACTTGCACCACATGGTGAAGCTGAAATATTTACATCGTCTTTCGCACCTTGGGGAGGTGAACATGTTTTTGGAACTGATCAGATTGGACGAGATATTTTTTCACGCTTAATTTATGGTGCCAGAAATACAATAGGCATAGCCTTAGCAACGACACTAGTCTCATTTGCTATCGGTGGTAGTCTCGGCTTAGTAGCTGCAATTTCGGGAGGCTGGACTGACCAAATCTTAAGCCGTTTAGTTGATGTTTTAATGGCTATTCCTGGTCTTATTTTCGCGCTTATGTTACTTACTATATTTGGTTCAAGCATCCTTTCACTAATCTTAATTATTGCAGTACTAGACAGTACTCGCGTCTTTAGGTTAACGAGATCAGTGGCAATAAGCGTTGTCGTTATGGATTATGTTGAAGCAGCAAAGCTTCGTGGTGAAAAACTTGCTTGGATTATGCGTCGAGAAATTCTGCCAAATATTATGCCACCATTAATTGCTGAGTTTGGTTTAAGATTCAGCTTTGTATTTTTAACAATTGCAGCTCTTAGTTTCTTAGGTCTCGGAATCCAACCACCCACAGCAGATTGGGGATCAATGGTGCGGGATAATGCTTCTATGATCCAATTTGCAAAATATGATCTTACAGCAGCGTTAACTCCTATGTTACCCGCTGGAGCTATCGCTCTTTTAACTGTGGCTGTAAACTTTGTTGTTGACTGGTTTCTCGATAAAACAAGTGGAATAAAAGATGAGCACTGAACGAGATAAAAAAGGTGATATTCTTTTAGAAATGAAAGACATCCGTGTTGAAGGTTTTTCAGATGAACGCTGGCACAAAATTATTAAGGGCATAGATTTAACTCTCCACAGAGGGCAAGTTATGGGGCTTATAGGAGAGTCAGGGGCAGGAAAATCAACGCTTGGCCTTGCAAGCATGGGCTTCACGAAACCTGGCTGTAAAATAACTTCTGGTTCAATTTTTTTTGATGGCCAAGATTTAATAAAAGCAAATGATGAAGAAAAGCGTATGCTTTGGGGGACTAAGATTGCCTATGTAGCACAGTCGGCTGCCGCCTCGTTTAATCCTGCCCATAGGCTACTAGATCAGACTGTGGAGGCAAGTTTAAACCGAAACCTACAAACTAAAAGTGTTGCAGAGGCTGATGCCCGCAATCTTTATGAACAATTGCAACTGCCAGATCCTAACAACATAGGTGATCGATATCCCCATCAGGTATCGGGGGGGCAATTACAGCGAATGATGACTGCTATGGCTATGTCTCCACGGCCAGAATTGATCATCTTTGATGAACCTACCACAGCGTTAGATGTAACTACTCAAGTTGAAGTTCTAGTTGCAATGCGCAATATCGTTGAAAAATTCAATACTGCAGCACTTTATATTACTCATGACTTAGCAGTTGTTGCACAAATGGCAGATGTAATTAAAGTTTTACGGTATGGCCACGAAGTTGAAGAAGCCAAAACTAGAGAAATGTTGGTATCACCTAAAGAAGACTACACGAAGTCACTTTGGTCAGTTCGCTCGTTAGAAAAGCCTGAGTCCCCAAGTGATGACTTTGTAATATCAATTAATAATGTTGACGCAGCATATCTTGGTGGATCAAAAGTCTTGCATAACGTAAATATTGATATCCCCCGCGGAAGGACTGTAGCTGTCGTTGGTGAGAGTGGGTCAGGAAAATCTACGACGGCTAGAGTTATTACCGGGTTATTACAACCAATAACGGGGTCAGTTTACTTTAATGGAGAAGCCCTTCCACCAGCACTCAAAGATCGTAGTAAGGAACAACTACGGCGCGTTCAAATGATATATCAAAGTGCTGACACAGCCATGAACCCACGCCAAACAATTTCTGAAATAGTTGGGCGCCCATTGGAGTTTTACCACAGTCTATATGGCACTCAGAAACAAGAACGTATTCTTGAATTATTAGAGATGATCGAACTTGATGAAAGCTTCTATGATCGATTTCCTGGTGAGTTATCTGGCGGACAAAAACAACGTGTTTGCATAGCTCGTGCACTAGCAGCTGATCCTGAAGTAATCATTTGTGACGAAGTCACATCTGCACTTGATCAGATTGTTCAAGAAGGAATTTTACAACTTTTATTAAGGTTGCAACAAGAGTTTAATATTACTTATCTGTTTATTACTCATGACATTGCGGTTGTTCAGGCCATATCTGATGAAATTGTAGTCATGTATCAAGGGGCTGTTGTTGAACAAGGCCTAAAGAGTAAAATTATGTCACCACCATATCCTGATTATACAAAGTTATTGTTAAAATCAGTTCCAGAAATGGATCCTGATTGGTTAACAAATCTTGTTGATAAACGCGATTAAATTTGAAAAATAGACTACAATTTTATGAGAATAAGTTTGATTTTTAGACTATTTTTTAAATATTTTGATAATGTGATTCCTATTTAATAAAATTTACTGACCGTAATATTTACTAGAATAAGATTTAAAAATTTAGCCGCTGAAAGTAGTGGTAGCGGGACAGGGACTTGAACCCCGGACACGCGGATTATGATTCCGCTGCTCTAACCACCTGAGCTACCCCGCCACAGGGTGTGGGCTAAATATGTCAAAGGTATAGATGCGTCAAGCTACTTTTAATGAAAAGCATAACTTAATCTAAGCATTACATATCAATCATCATATGATCTTTTAAATCTGTACCATTGCATAGATTACCCGAAACCTTATAAGGCTTCTAATGTCATTGAACCCACCAGAGCTCCGTCCTGACCTTGCACCTCGATTACGTATTAATGAACCTGAACGAAACGGTCAGCCAAAAATTGGTATGGTTAGTCTTGGCTGCCCCAAAGCTTTAGTTGATAGCGAGCGCATCCTAACACGCCTACGAGCAGAAGGTTACGCTATCAGCTCTGACTATAAGGACGCTGAAGCTGTAATTGTTAATACATGTGGTTTCCTGGATAGCGCTAAAGCTGAAAGTTTGGAAGCCATTAGTGAAGCATTATCTGAAAATGGCCGCGTTATAGTTACTGGATGTCTTGGTGCCGAAGAGGATTACATTCGTGGCAGCCACCCTTCAGTCTTAGCAGTTACGGGCCCACATCAATATGAGCAAGTATTAGATGCAGTTCATAAGGCCGTACCCCCCAGCCCTGATCCATTCATTGATTTATTACCTGCTAGTGGCGTATCGTTAACACCACGTCATTATAGTTATTTAAAAATATCTGAAGGTTGTAACCATAAATGTAAATTTTGCATCATACCAGACATGCGAGGCCGTTTAACATCACGTCCAGCACACGCTATTATACGTGAAGCCGAAAAGTTAGTTGATGCAGGGGTTAAGGAGCTTTTAGTTATATCTCAGGACACCTCCGCATATGGTGTAGATATTAAACATACGAATACTAATAACCACCGTGCACACATAACAGATTTAACACGTGATTTAGGCTCATTGGGTGCATGGATCCGTTTGCATTATGTATACCCTTATCCACACGTACGTGATTTAATTCCTTTAATGGCGGATCAATCTAATAATATTTTACCTTATTTAGATATCCCATTTCAGCATAGCCATCCTGAAGTATTGAAACGCATGGCCCGCCCTGCAAAATCATCCAATACTTTAGCAGAGATTGCAGCATGGCGAAATGATTGTCCTGACATTACTCTACGATCAACTTTCATAGTTGGCTATCCAGGTGAAACAGAAGCAGAGTTTCAACACCTCTTGGATTGGTTAGATGAAGCACAATTAGATCGTATCGGTTGTTTCCAATATGAAAATGTAGATGGAGCACGATCAAACGCTTTGTCAGATCATGTCGATCCTGATGCTAAACAGGATCGCTGGGAGCGCTTTATGGAAAAATCACAAATAATATCAGAAGCAAAGTTAGCTGCTAAGGTTGGTACTCAATTACATGTAATTGTAGATGACATCGACAGTGAAGGCATTGCAACTTGTCGCACTAAAGCTGACGCTCCAGAAATTGATGGCAATTTATTTATCGATGATGGCACCGAGGCATTAAGTATTGGCGATGTTGTTAATGTTGAAGTTGATGAATCCTCAGAATACGATTTATGGGGTAAGATCATAAATTAATAATTTAACCAATCTAATATTAATTACAAAATTCATTTAAAATTAAATAATAATTATAAAGTAGATATGTATGTATTCATACATGTTTTGATGTGCCTGAATCTATCACCACCAAGGTTTATACCGCCATACCATCTGGTAACAACGACGATGTGGTCATACAATCTTGCAGTTTCTATCATGCGAAGCATAATTGCTCCCGCATTACTCTCACCATCATCATTCTTGATTTGTGTCCCGTTTGATAAAATTAACGCCCAAGTATTATGTGTAGCTTTCGAAAACTTCTTATTTCGCTTTAAATCTTTTATAAAACCAGAAGCACCCAACTTAGATGCCACAAACCCTCCACTAACAGCATATTTTGAACCTTTATCTGATAAAAAATTTACAATAATTTTCATGTTAGGAAAACAATATAGATTTTTTAAGCTGTCAGACCTTCAGGCTCTTCCAAGCCATTCGAACGACAGCAAGCGGTAAGAGTATTAGCTAACAGGCACGCAATAGTCATAGGGCCAACACCACCAGGTACCGGCGTAATAGCACCAGCTTTGGCACTTACACTTTCAAAATGTACATCACCAACTAATTTGAATTTTCCTTCTTTTTCAGGGTGTGGGATACGATTAATTCCTACATCAATGACAGTTGCTCCATCACCAATCCAGTCACCTGTAATCATCTCAGCTCGCCCTACAGCTGCTATAACAATATCAGCATTTCGGCATATAGATTCTATATTTTTAGTACGGCTATGGGCTATAGTTACAGTACAACTATCACGTAAAAGAAGGTTTGCCATTGGCTTACCAACGATATTTGAGCGACCAACAACAACAGCATTTAAACCAGATAATGACCCATGGTGATCACGAAGCATCATTAAACATCCAAGTGGAGTACATGGCACCATAGATTTTTGGCCTGTTGCAAGCATTCCCACGTTAGAAATATGAAAGCCATCAACGTCTTTAGCAGGTATGATTGAATTAATCACTAACTCTTCATTTAAATGACTAGGTAAAGGTAACTGGCAAAGAATACCATGCACTTTTGGATCATTATTTAATTGGTCAATTAAAGCTAGTAAATCTACTTCAGATGTATTTGGGTCCAAGCGATGTTCATAGCTATTCATACCAACCTCAATAGTTGAAGCATGTTTATTTCGAACATAGACTTGGCTAGCAGCGTCTTCACCAACTAAAATTACAGCTAATCCTGGTGTAATGCCTTTTTCATTTTTTAATCGTAAAACCTGCTCTCCAACCTGGGCGCGTACCCTTGCTGCAAACATTTTTCCATCTATTACTTTTGCAGCCATTTGGTATTTCCTTTTGTCGCTGTATACTAGATGCGCTCAAATAATAAGCACATCTATTGTTTTATTTAAAATAAACCGTCTATTTGGCCTTCACTGTTAAGCATGATTGCTTCAGCTGAAGGAACTCTAGGTAAGCCGGGCATTGTCATGATTTCACCACAGATTGCTACAATGAAACCTGCACCTGCTGCTAATCGCACTTCACGTACTGGAACCGAGTGCCCTGTAGGTGCTCCACGTAAATTAGGGTCAGTGCTAAAGCTATATTGAGTTTTAGCCATACATATAGGCAAATGACCATAGCCTTGCTCTTCCCACTGGTGCAGCTGGTCACGAATTTTCTTATCTGCAAGAACTTCATCTGCCCGGTAAATACGTTTTGCAATTGTCTCTATTTTTTCAAATAAAGGCATTTCGTCAGGATAGATCGGAGCAAAATTTGCCATATCAGCGTCTGCTATCTCAGCAACACGTGTTGCAAGTTCCACACAACCTTCTGAACCAAACTCCCAATGTTTTGATAAAATTGCTTCAGCACCTTGCCCAACAACATAATCTTTAACTGCTTGCACTTCAGCATCAGTGTCTGTGACAAAGTGGTTAATAGCTACTACTACGGGTACACCAAACGATTTCAAATTTTCAATATGTCGGCCAAGGTTTGGACAACCATCTTTCACAGCAGCAATATTTTCTGGACCTAAATTAGCTTTAATAACACCACCATTCATCTTCATAGCTCTAACTGTAGCAACAAGAACCACTACGCTTGGAGCAATACCAGCCTTACGGCACTTTATGTTCATGAATTTTTCTGCACCCAAATCAGCACCAAAGCCAGCTTCAGTCACAACATAATCAGCAAGTTTAAGTGCTGTAGTTGTGGCAATTACAGAATTACAGCCATGCGCAATATTTGCAAACGGTCCACCATGAACAAATGCTGGATTATTTTCTAAAGTTTGTACTAAGTTAGGCTGCATTGCTTGCTGTAATAGGACAGCCATAGCGCCATCTGCTTTAATATCTCGTGAATAAACTGGCGTACGATCTCGGCGATATGCAATTATAATATCACCTAAGCGTTTTTGTAAATCTTCCATATCTAATGCTAGGCACAAAATTGCCATTACTTCTGATGCAACAGTTATATCAAAGCCAGATTGTCGAGGAAACCCATTCGATATTCCACCTAATGAGGTTACTACATCTCTCAAAGCCCGGTCGTTCATATCGAGAACACGTCTCCAGACAACACGCCGCTGATCAATTTCTAATTCATTACCCCAATAAATATGATTATCAATCATTGCAGATAATAAGTTGTGCGCGGAAGTTATAGCGTGGAAATCTCCAGTGAAATGTAAATTCATTTCCTCCATTGGAACAACTTGAGCATAACCACCACCCGCTGCGCCACCCTTCATACCAAAACAAGGCCCCAATGAGGCTTCGCGAATACAGACAGCCGCTTTCTTACCAATTTTATTCAAGCCATCACCTAAACCAACAGTGGTTGTTGTTTTCCCCTCACCAGCTGGTGTTGGATTGATTGCTGTAACTAAAATTAACTTTCCATCTTTTTTGCCACGCTGTGCCTTAATAAATTTGGCACTAACTTTTGCTTTATCATGTCCAAATGGCAAAAGATCCACAGATGGGATTCCTAATTTAGCTCCAATTTCTTGAATTGGTTTTTTATTTGCTTCGCGTGCAATTTCAATATCAGTTTTATATGCCATTTTAAGCCCCGTTAAAAATAATTTCTTTGTGTTTGGCCTACTTTAATACCTTTTACACAATCAGAATCCGACCTAATCACTGGATTTATCGTCGTTTGTATAAATTTACCTTCGTAAACAACCTAATCAAATAAAAAAAGCCCCCAATCAGGAGGCTTTTTTTTATTTAAAATATTACTCTATATCTTGTTCTTTAGGTTTTCGAGGCTTACGAGAGGTTTTAGGAACTGCAGCTAAACTTGGTTTCGCTTTTGACTTTGAAGGTTTTTCATCATCAGTATTTACCAATTTTTTGCCTTTAATAACTTTCTCAATCTCATCACCAGTTAATGTTTCGTATTCCAACAAACCTTGCGCCAGACGTTCAAATTCTTTTTTATTTTTCTTAAGAATAGAAAGAGCACTTGCATAACCTGCATCGATTAAGCTTTTTACTTCTTCTTCGATAAGTTCTTTAGTTTTGGCAGATATGGAGAAACCACCAATGTTACCACCAGAGTAACCTTCATGAGCTGCTTGATAGTCAACATCACCGACTTTATCTGACATTCCCCAACGCATAACCATTGCACGAGCCAGTGAAGATGCTTGCTGAATATCACCAGACGGCCCATTAGATACGTCACCCTCACCCCATTTTAAGATCTCAGCAGCTTTTCCAGCCATTGTCATAGCAATCTTTTGCTTACATTCATCTTTATGCCAATTTAGACGCTCAATTTCTGGTAAAGAAACAACCATTCCCAAAGCACCTCCGCGTGGAATAATAGTAGCTTTATAAACAGGGTCACATTTATCTAGGTTGAGACCAACAATTGCATGCCCAGCTTCATGGTAGGCAGTATGCTCTTTCTGCTCGTCAGTTAGAACCATTGAGCGGCGCTCAGCTCCCATCATGACCTTATCTTTAGCGAACTCAAAATCTTCCATAGTGACAAATCGCTTACCTGTTCGAGCAGCTGTCAAAGCAGCTTCATTTACTAAGTTAGCCAAATCTGCCCCAGAAAATCCAGGCGTACCCCGTGCGATTATGCGAAGATCTACATCTGGACCCAACGGTGATTTGCGCGCATGTACACTTAAAATCTTCTCTCGGCCTTTTATATCAGGGTTAGGTACTTGTACCTGACGGTCAAAACGACCAGGACGCTTTAATGCTGGATCTAATACATCAGGACGATTGGTAGCTGCTAATAAAATCACACCTTCATTTGCAGAGAAGCCATCCATTTCAACCAGCAACTGATTTAATGTTTGCTCTCGTTCGTCATTTCCACCACCATGGCCAGCACCACGGTGACGGCCAACAGCATCAATTTCATCGATAAATACAATACATGGAGCATTTTTCTTTGCCTGCTCAAACATGTCACGCACTCTAGATGCGCCCACCCCCACAAACATTTCAACAAAGTCAGAACCAGAAATAGTAAAAAACGGGACGCCTGCTTCACCAGCAATAGCGCGGGCTAATAAAGTTTTTCCTGTGCCTGGAGGGCCAATCAGCAATGCACCTTTTGGGATTTGTCCACCTAGGCGACTAAATTTTTGTGGATTACGAAGGAATTCAACAATTTCTTCTAATTCTTCTTTCGCCTCATCAATGCCTGCAACATCATCAAATGTTTTACGATCCTCATTTTGGTTTAATAGCTTTGCTTTAGACTTACCAAAGCCCATGGCGCCACCTTTACCACCACCTTGCATGCGGTTCATAAAAAAGATCCAAACCCCCACTATCAAGACGAACGGCAGCAAATATTGTAAGAAGGATGCAAGACCTGATTCTTGTTGTTTAATCGCCTCAATTTCTACTTTGTTATCAAGTAATGTTTCAATAGCACCTTCATTAAAGGGCCAGTTTGGTATAATAGATTTTAATCTTGCATTATTTGCACTTAGTGTAATTGTCAGGTTTTCACCATCAATTTCAGCTGACTTTACATCACCTTTTTCAATGCTTTCAATGGCTTGAGAGTATGGAATCTCATCTGAAGCCTTCGTTGATGAATTTCCACCAATAACTTGAAAAACTGCAATCATTAAAAGAAAAAGAACTACCCAAAAAGCGATATTCTTATTATTTCCCAAAATCAAAACTCCTTATTTGTGCAGGAAAGATACTGCATCATTTGTGCAGAAAAGATACTGCATCATTACTGGCATAGATGTATAGTATTCTTTAAAAGTTTCAATGCGTCACAATCATTGAAAAAAAATTTTTATAATCTTTTTTTAAGTGACATTTCCAGTTTATTTCTAAACCAGCCATAGGTGCAGCTATTAAAAGATTATCCTTCCAAATAGCTGGACTGCCCATGAGGCTAATACGAGAAAATTTAAGTTTTCTCCACCCCTCACACAGAAGCAAACCTTCTTCACCAAGTGGGCCAATTACAAGTCCATCACACGGGCTATTACTGGTTAAGACCCATCTGTTATCAAATGGTTTTGAAAAATCGTTTATGCTTTCTATTTTGGAAACCTCACGGCATACTTCTGCAAAGATACCATCAGAAATGATGTGGCATCCCATGAGTGTGTGATCTTTACCAATAGATAATCTGTTGGTACTTTCTATTAATGACTTAAAACGTGGCCGATATTTTGAACCTGAAACCCATTTTAATACATGAGAAAATAGACGGTATCGCAATTCGAGTGGTAAGAGGCTAAATGCTTTAACATCTAATTTTACAGTACCTAATCGTGTAGGTGAAGAAACATTTTCTGCACACTCTTTGGTTAAAAGCTCTAAAGCACTTCTAGCTGTAGCCATTCGGTCAGCAGTTTCAACTAATCGATCAACTGTTAATCCTAAATCATCTAACATATTTTGAGCTTTGCGCATTTTTATACGTTCAAATCGAGTATCATCATTACTAGGGTCCTCAATCCATTTAATACCTTTATATGATAAAAAGGCTCGCAAGTCTGAACGCCGATACGCTAATATAGGTCGAAACCATAGCATAGTTTTTTTATAGCCAAATGGCGCCATCCCAGATAATCCATCCACACCTGATCCTCGGGCAAGACGCAACAAAAATGTCTCAGCTTGATCATCTGCTGTATGACCAGTAGCCACACAATTTAACCCTAGCTCATTCGACCATTCACCTATTAACTCATTACGAGCATCACGAGCTGCATCGAGAAGGTTGCCAACCTTATTCCAACCGCTCCATTTTAAAATTTTGCATTCAATATTTAGTTTTTTGCACTCAGCTTCTACTATTTTTGTCTCATGCACAGATTCTTTACGAAGCCCATGGTCAACTGTAGCGACATATAGTTTTTGATGATTTTGGCTCGCCCACTCATGCATCAAATACAACAAGGCCATAGAATCTCCACCACCAGAAACAGCTAACCCAATTTTATGTCCAAATAGTTTTGGTGCTATGGCACACATATTTTCTGAAAATTTTAATAAAAGATCTTGTGGGATGATGAAGGTCACATGCAGCCTAATATTTGCATTTCATTATTAGCATCTAAGACAATTTTATTTTTTGAGAAAAGAAGTCCCACCTCAAGTAACGTTTTACACGCCTCTTCTATTTTTTGTAATTTCCCCAAACTAACTCCAAGTTTGTATAAGGCTTTTGGAGCAACTTCACCTGATGGATCAGACTTAAAGCTTTCCAAGAAACTGTGGCCAGCAGATTTCCATTTATTTAATCCTATAAAAGCTTCACCTTTAGAATAGTATGCAGCAGATATAAGTGGACCACCTGGAAATTCAATTATAAGCTTATCAAATTGTTGTACTGCTAACTCGAAATTACCTACATTTAATGAATCTAATGCCGTTTTATAATTAGATTTTTCAATAATAGTGATTTCGGCACCGTCATTAGTATTATTTAAAGTCCAATCGGCACTTCCACCAATGGGCCGAGGCTGGCCTAACTGAGTAATGTCCCCACCTTCTAATTCTACTATGCGAAATTCTAAGTCACCTATACGATTTGTTGAATCATTAGCTATATCTTCGATGCGAAATCGTAATTTTTCTATTTGGCTGATTAAAGTACGCACTTCACTTTCAATAACATCTATTCGCATCAATGCAGCACCAGAAGGCGTAATATTTAATGTAGTATTATTTTCTGCAAGTTCTGATTGAATCTTTTTAATTTGTGACGATAAGTCTTCTAATTCAGCTCCAACACTAGTCAGTTCTTTTGATGTACCTTCAAATACTGCTCCAAGATTTTGAAAAGTATTTTGGGCAACTACATTAGATGCAGTTGACCAAAATATTAACAAAAACAGTATCTTAAAAAAGTTTTTTAACATTAATTAACTGCCCAAACCGCCAGCAACTAATGTTACAGATCTGCGATTTTTAGACCAACATTTTTCATCTGAACAAATTGCCAGTGGACGTTCTTTCCCAAAAGTTACAGTACTAATGCGTGCATCAGTTAATCCACGGCTGACTAAATAATTTTGAACAGATGCAGCACGACGCGCACCTAACGCTAAGTTATATTCACGCGTGCCAGTTTCATCTGCATGTCCTTCGATAGTCACTGATTTATTAGGGTTGTTAAGTAACCACTCAGCCTGCTTGTTAAGTAAATCAGTTGCTACAGGTGTCAAACTAGATTGGTCAACTAAAAATACAACAGTATCACCAATCTCTTGGTTGAAATAAGCAACGCCAGCAGGATCAAGCGAAGATTGCATAATACTACCATTCTTACCAAACCCTCCCATAGAGCCCGCTGAATCACATGCTGTTAGCCCAAATAGGACTACTGCTACAAGTGTAAGTTTTAATGAGGTCATTATGCTCTTCCTCTTATATAATCGACTTTGTGCCGTTTTTATTGTTAATATTATATTATGATAATAGAAATTAATTATTATTTCAACAGTCCAGACCATGCAGGATCAGATCCAGAACCAAATGTCTTTACCCGTTTAAGGTTACGGCCCGTTACATCCACAGAATAAATCTCTGGGGCACCATTAGCTCCAGCTGTTTCCCGAAAAAACATAATAACGCGGCCATTTGGTGACCACGATGGCCCTTCATCCAAAAATGATGCCGTCAAGAGGCGCTCATTTTTTCCGTCAGTACGCATTACACCTATATGAAAGCGTCCTTGATTAATTTTTGTGAAAGCTATCATATCTCCTCGTGGAGACCAAACAGGCGTGCCATAGCTACCCTTCCCAAAACTGATACGCCTAGCATCGCCTCCAAGGACCGACATTACATATATTTGCTGCCTGCCACCTCTATCTGATTCAAATACAATCTGCTTTCCATCTGGCGAATAACTTGGCGCAGTATCGATTGAAGCTCCAGACGTAAGACGCGTTTTCCGGCTATTTTTTAAATCAACAGTATAAATATCTGTGTTACCCCGATCAGTCAAAGACATCACTACACTACGCCCATCTGGTGAAAAACGTGGAGCAAACGTCATTCCAGGCTGCTCATCCAAAAGTCGTTGATCCAAAGTATCAACATTAATTAAATATACTTTAGGGGTGCCTGATTTATAACTAGTATAAACGATTTCCTTATTATTAGGCGAAAAGCGTGGTGCCAAAACGATATCATTATCATCAGTTAAAAAGCGACTATTGGCCCCATCATAGTCCATGATAGCAAGTTTCTTTTTACGCGCATTCTTTGGGCCTTCTTCTGAAATATATGCCACTCTACTATCAAAATATGCTGCTTCGCCAGTTAACCGCGAATATACTGCATCAGAAATCTTATGTGCCATACGACGCCAACTATTTTTATTCGCTTGAAACTGTAAACCTTCACCCAAGGCAGTTTGTGCAAAAACATCAAATAGTCGAAACTTTAAAATTAGTTTATCACCTTGAATATTTACCGAGCCAGTAATAAGCGCATCAGCATTAATTACCCGCCAATCAGCAAACTGCACTGGCAAATTAAAGTCAGTAGCAGTGGAAATATGTGCTGACCTTGGAATTTCCCTAAATAATCCAGAACCAACTAAGTCAGCCATAATCACAGATGAAATTTTTTCAGAATATTTTACTGAGATGTCTCCAACAGCCATAAATTTAGACAATGCTATTGGCATAGGTTCAATAACACCTTGGCTAATTTCGATACGTAATGGCTTAGTCTGTGCCATCAAGGGCAAGTTTTTAAATATAATCAAGGCTAATGCCATTATGATTAATTTTGTATAATATTTCATCTCAGCACCATCTGTTCAGGGTTAAACACAATTTCAATATCGCGCCATGTTTCATATTTTTCAGCCGGTAAATCATAAGGTTGGCAGCGAATTAAAGCCCTTCTTGCAGCTTCATAGGCTTGTAAAATACCCGCTCCAGAACCAGTGTTTGGCGCTAACCTTTTTGGTTCTCCTTCTAATCTACCGTCTTGAGTTAACTTTATTCCCATAGTTATAATGTTAGAAGAATCATTTTCCAACCCCACAGGTACATTCCAACATTGTTGAATGGCAAACATCAAAGTATTTGTCTCTCCCCCAGTTAAAGGTGGTCCAACAACTTTTTTAAGTTGATTATCTTTAACAATAACTTCATTTACTTTTTCTTCAGCCATTGACCTAGCAATCGCATCTTTTATTAAATCAGGATTTTTTGTTTCTTCAACTTTTAAGTCAGGCTTTTTTATTTCTACAACCTTTAGATTTTTGGGTCGTCTTTTAGGCCTTGATGAACTACTTGGAACAAGTTCACTTTCGCGTTCTTCTGCTTCAGTTACGGTTTTAGTTGTGCTTTCTTTTACTGCTGAAGCAGGTTCTTGTTCCTTAACAAAATTAGGCTCTAATTCTTCAGGAGATGGCACTTCTATAATTAATGGTTTCGATGATACTTCTGGCTTTATTGGATCTTTTGGAGTTTCACTGATTATATTTGAAATTGTGTCAGATGGTTTTGATGGGGTATTTTCATTTAATTCTGGTGTTAACTCTCCAATACTATCGATAGAAGCAATTGGAGCAGTAGGTTCAATTTCAGCATCACTAATTTCAACAGGTGTTGGTTCTACTTCAACAGGTGTTGGTTCTACTTCAACAGGTGTTGGTTCTACTTCAACAGGTGTTGGTTCTACTTCAACAGGTGTTG
>ENA-OSJC01000602-OSJC01000602.1-marine-metagenome-genome-assembly--contig:-NODE-602-length-33986-cov-8.294612_pt1 | contig 33986 bp, 46 predicted proteins | sample MGYA00237885_ERZ534234 | MGnify/ENA primary metagenome ERZ534234 (study PRJEB26413, sample SAMN06343907) | marine metagenome | isolation source: coastal waters | place: Atlantic Ocean: West Antarctic... | reverse complement strand
ACTGCTCCACCTGCATTTTGACCTACTGCCGTATTATAAGTATTTGTATCTGTAGTAACATTAAATGCGCCAAGAGCCGCATCTCCTACTGCTACGTTTTTATTTCCTTTAGTATTAGTAGTAAAACTTGCTCTACCTACTGCAACATTAGAACCGCCAGTAGTTACTGCATCACCAGCAAGGCCACCGATCAGAGTGTTCTCTACGCCCGTGGTGACTGCTTTACCTGCTTGATAACCAACGGCTACATTGAAAGTATCTGTCGCAGTCGTAAAGTTTTGAGCCAACAAAGTCTGAAAACCTATAGCAACAGAGTTACTACCTAGCGTATCAGTGCTTAAAGCACCTGCCCCAATAGCCACATTATAATCAGAATCAGTAAGTGCGTCACCAGCTAATCCACCTATGATGGTGTTCTCTATGCCCGTGGTGACTAATAGCCCTGCGTTATGTCCTACCGCTACGTTGTAAGTATCTGTAGCTGTGGTAAAGTTTTGAGATGTAAGAGCCATTCGCCCTACGGCAGTAGACAAACTACCTAATGTATCAGCACCTAAAGCAGCATATCCTATTGCTGTATTTTTATCTGCATCAGTCAGAGCATCGCCTGCAAGGCCACCTACGAGGGTGTTGTTTACGCCCGTGGTAATGTCATTACCTGCGTCAAAACCTACTACTGTATTAAAAGTGTCAGTAGGTGAAGAAAAGTTTTGTGTAGCTAAAGAACCAGAACCTATTGCTACAGACTTATTGCCTTTAGTATCTGAACCTAAAGCGGCTGTACCTAATGCTGTGTTGAAATCAGCGTCTGAAAGTGAAGCACCTGCTAAACCACCAAATATAGCGTTCTGTACACCTGTTGAAATGAGTGCGCCCGCAGTATAGCCAACGGCAGTGTTAAAAGATGATGCCCCTGCGTTTTGTGTTTTTAATGCTCTATAACCTATAGCAGTGCTTTCACCATTAGCATCTTCTGTAGAAAGTGCTTCAAAACCCACAGCCACATTATTATCACCCGTAGTCAAAGCAGTTCCAGCTTCATCGCCCACGACCACGTTGTAGTTACCACCACTCGCTATTGAGTTACCTGCGTTGACGCCTGCAATGAAGTTAGATGTGCCTGACGTACTTGTGCTTAAAGTTGTGATACCATCAATCGTGCCGCCGTTTATGTCAACGCTCGTTAACTGAGGGCTGGTCAGGGCTTGCGTTCCGGCGTCCATGTCCTTCAAGTGAGCCATCAACTCGCGCAAAGAATTATTGACATTGCTGGGAAGCATGCCTTCCGAAATATTGATGCTATCTATGTCGGTATTGTTACCCGCCGTTGCGTCGTATTCGCTGATTTTTGTCTTAGCCATTATCGTGGTTCCTCATTGCCAAATATGTTTTGTGCGCTTGACATTCCGATTGGACTGCGCCCTGATTTGAGTTTCTTTTTAGGTCTAACGCCTGTTGCGAGGTAGTTTTCCAGTTCTTCAATTATTTGCCTTTGGTTTTTCTCAGCGCCAAGTTTTGACGCCATGCCAGCACCAGTTAGGGCTAAAAAGGCAGGGTTTTGCATTGCGGCGATACCGTTGAGCATCAGCATAAGCCCGTTGCCGCTTGGGGAAGCTTTGCCGATTAATCTCATTATGCGTTGGTCAGCATTACCGCCAACTACGGCTTGCATCGCTTTCACTTCATCCTTAGTGAAAAACCGTGCTTGCTTGCTGTTAAGTATTCTGTTCACAGCCTGTTTGTAGCTGTTTAAGACGTTGCCGCCTGATCCACTAGCTTGAGCCGCCCGGTCAGCACGATCAAAAGCGTCCTCTACCAGTTGAGCCTTCTTGTACCTACCGTGTGCTTCCTTTGCACCCTTATACAAAGCCGACGCACCGCCATGAGAATTAATCATGTCATCAACGTCATCAATCATCTTATAAATTCTTGGGTCGTACTTGTTACCGCCATCAAAGCCACCACGATAAATACTATGAAGTCTCTCACGCAGTTTTGCGACCTTGCTTAAAGTAAGGGACTTGCCGCCGTCCTTTGTTTGGTTGTTAAAAAGGTTTATTGCAGCATCGATGTGCTTCTCACCCGGCAAATAGTCCACATCGTCCGTCACGCTCATAACTTTCAAAGCAAGGTTATCAACTTCATCTTTCGAATACTTATGACCTGACTTACTTAGTTTATCATATGCAAAATCTTTAAGTTGACGAAGGTTTGTAACCGTTGGCTTTGTGACTGATTTCTGAAACAAAGTGCTGTATGTTTTATTGGCAATAGTGCCGATAGTGTTACCAATTACCGGGGATACAAAGCCGAATGCTGCACCGTATGGAGCCGCTTCAACGCCAGCCTCAACTCGATCACTTACGTTACCTTCAGATGTGTTAAAACCGTAGGCAGTAGAAGCGCCAGCACCAAGTGGAACGGCTTTAGCCATTTGACCTAAAATTGTCTTTGCTTGACCAAGTTTAGCCACTGGGCTGACTATAGCCCCACCAATTTCAGAGGCGACAGATGACTTAGGGAAGTTCTTTGCTCCGGCTTCTAACTGCCCTCTAACAAACTCTGTCCCAAACTTCTGACGCTCATCAGCCGTACCACCTTGGAATATGTTTAATCGGTTAAGAAACCCTGCCAACTCATCTGAGCCACCAAAGGTTATACCTTGCACACCCTGATTTAATGCGTTGCCAAACAAACCACCGACGTTTTTACCGCCAGCCTGGTTCATCATTAATTCACGGCTTGTCATCTGACCTGTGCGTGGGTCTGTGAAAAACTCTTGTGGTATATTTGACTGATTTACAAACTCATTCGTGATCTGATTAACTTGCTGATTGTTTGCTTCTTGCTGCAATCTCTTTAACTCGCCAGCCGCCGATACGGTTGGAGAAAGACCAGCTTCTTCTTGAAGTTTGCGAAGTTGTTCAGCTAAATTTGTGTCAACCATTATTAAAGCCCCCGTGCCTTTTTAAGCGCAGTAAGATATTCAGATAATTTAGGGTCATCTGGCGTCATAGTAGGAAGCATATCAACCAGCGCTTGTAGGCTCATTTTAGAAAAGTCCACAGAAACACCGCTTGGTATTTGACCCTGATCTAGTTGACCTAGTAAGCGTTCAAATTCTGCATCATCTTTCGCTTCCAAAAGAGAGTTTGCGATTGGATCATTTAGAATTTTTCCATAAATACGTTCAATGTTTTGTAGGTTTGGTATTAACTGATCTGGCGATAACCCTTGGTCTAAGGCTTCCATAGAGTTGTAAAGTAATCTAATTTCACTGTCTGAAACATTACCTAAAGCACCGCCCGTTTTGCTTTCATCTCTCATTCTTTGCAATCTACCAAAGCCGATTACAGCTTGTATTGGCTTTAAAAGAAGCGCTATATTTTTGGCTTCCTGAGAGAAAAACATACTATCATTTTCTGGGTTGGCGAGCATTGCACCAAAACCGCCTACCTCTGGAGGATCTAGTGTAAATATACGTTGTAATGTGCTTTTTTCTTTAGGAACACGCAAACCAGTTTCAGAGTCCGCCGGGGCAAGTATGTCTAATATACTTCCTGTTGATTTTAATATTGTATTTGTTTCAATTTCTTTGGTTTGCGCTTTTCTAAAGTCTCTCTTTTTTGCGGCTAATTTTTCGTCTACCTTTTCCTGATCAGCTAAGTCTGCCGCGCCACCTGGTATTGCAACAGTTTTAAATACACCATTGTCGTCTGTTTTGGGCTTACCATCAGCACCAATTACTAACTGCTTGTCATTTTTAGCAGCATTTTTAATAGCAGCCGATACAGCTTCATCTGAGAAATTATTTATATTTGTTTCATTAGGTTTTAGCTTGATAACCTTTATTTCACCGTCTTTGCCCATTACAACAGAACCCTCTGGAACCTCGTTTATACCAGCTTGAGCTAGTGCTGTTGTTAGTAATGCGCTGCCTTCTTCTAAAATCTGCCAGCCATCCTTGGCCGATTTGGCAGCCGTTTGAAAGGCTGGTGTCCCAAAATTAATTCCCTGCAAGCCTAATGTATCGACAATCTTTTTGCCTTCGGAGGACATTCCGTTGTATGTCGCTGCATCCATGCCGAAAATCCTACTTGCTTCGCCTGGTTTGCCATCAAACTTAGAAAACTTACCAAGGCTGTCCACTTGCCACACAAAATTTGGATTTAAGCTATTTGCCGTTATTTCTGCCGCGTTTAAAGTTTTGACTTTGTTTTGGAATGGTTTTGGCTTGTTCTTTTCATTCCTAATCTGCACAGCCACAGACGCCGGGTTGTTACTAGCTCGGATCAACGCTTGCTCTTTATCTGTAAAGCCACCTTCAGTTATGAGCTTATCAATCATATCCTTGCGCTTTTTGTCTTCACTTAGTTGGTTGAAGTTCTGATAAGTGCCTAGACCTTGATTAATTGATTTTCCAATTCTGTCACCTTCAAGCATACTTGACCCGGCAGAGAGTAAACCCATACCGCCAGCAAAGCCTAAACTATCTAATTTATTGCCTAGAGTGTCGAATATTCCAGCCATAGTATTTTCCTTATATAAGACCCAAGAGGCCCAAACCGCCGCCTATTGCTGCGCCAAGCGGACCAAAGGCTGCACCTTGTCCAACCGCTGAAGCCAATCCAGCACCCGTAAGCGCACCGCCAACTCCGCTTTGAAGGGCAGATGGGCCACCGCCTGATTGCGTTGTATTCTGGCCAAACATACCTTGACCCATGCCAGCCGCCGAAAGCAGCGCGTTGAGTTGGTTTTGATCCAGCACGTTTTGCTCGTTGACCTGTGCCATCTGGCCGTCAATGCCAGCCTGTTGAACGCCACGCTGTAGAGCGTTAGCTTGTAGTGCTTGATTAATGATAGACTGATCTGCACCAAGTAATCCGGGAGCCATACCGATTGCTGAAAGATTGCCTTGGTTGGTTGCCTGACTGACATTCGCCAACTGGTTAGCGAGTGTTGCATCGAGGTTTCGACTGTCAGTTTGCGCTTGTAACGCTCGGTTAACATCGCCCTCAGAGAAACCACTGAGTAATCCAGCAAGCTGTGTATCACGCGCTATGCCAGTGTTATTCGCGTCAACCAGTTGGCCTTGACCTGATAATGCTCTTGCTAGGTCGGATTGTTGTAGCCCAGCCGCACCAGTTGCACCTTGTAGCTGTCTGGCAATATTCTGCGACTGTACATCCGTACCCATGCCAGCGCCAGATAATGCTCTCGCTAGATCAGTTTGTTGTACGCCAGCACCACTTGTTGCCGCTTGTAATGCACGGTTAATGTCGTTTTGCTGGGCGTTCACACCAACTTCAGCAGCGGTTAACTGACGGCCAATGTCCTGGCCTGAGACTGAACCAAGTGCTTGCGCGGCTTGTAACTGTCTTGCCTGATCTGCTTGTAAGTTCTGCGATAGGATTGGTGCAGACGCATTTGTAATGCCAGTGCCTAATGCGTTTGCAAAGCTGTCAGAGCCTAATCTGCCACCAAGCGCATACTGGCTAGTCGCATTGTTTACCGCGCCTGATATTGCGTTATTAAGTTGCGTCTGTAGGAATGGATTAGTGCTTTGCCCAGCCATACCCGTAAGCAAGCCTGTTGCCGCGTTTTGCTGTCCCGCCGCATTTGTAACGCCAGATGTATCGGCTGTACGATTTCCAGCGGCAAGTATGCCAGATATATCAGTGCCAGCGTTTGCCGCATTAAATATGGCTTCTGGGCTGATGTTTTGATTGGCGGCATTTAGTATGCCAGAAGCATCAACTGTTGCACCAGCCGCATTTTGCAATCCTGTTAGATCAGCGCGTTGACCCATCATATTCTGAAGCGGTAACGTGTTTACATTGCCAGCGGTTAGGTTGCCAAGGTTGTATTGGTTCTGCAAAGCGCTTGCATCAATGCCACCAGAGATTAAACCAGAGAGCGCATTCTGTGCATCACCAACAAAGCCCGGTGTCGTATTGAGCGCTGAGTTAGCAGCATTAATAGCGTTTAACTCACCTTGGCCTAACTGAGCCGTGCGATTACCAGCAAAAGCTTGTGGGTCAAAAGCATCGACGCCAGAAAACGCAGCATCAAAAGGGTTGTAATCTGTATATGCTTGCGTCAACGCTGCTTCAACGCCAGGTGGTAATGCTTGTACGTTTGTGACTGTCTGTCCACCGCCTTTACTCATCTTCTAACTCCTTTTGAAACGTGATGTACGCTTGACCCCAGCCATGCGGTTCGAGATACCGCGACCAAGCCCGTCGCCCATAAGCTTCCAGTAATTTACAGTTGTTGCGTTTTGCGTGATCCTCGACTGCCTCTTGCGCCAGATGCAGCCATTCCTTCATTCGGGTTCCACCAAGAAAATCCATCGCCAGAGCGTTGCCTTGTGGATAATAAACTATGCGTGTCGTAACAGCGCCGACAAACTCACCCTTGTCATCATCTACCGCCACCCAGACAAGATATGCGCCAGCAATGGCTGCATCTAAAACGTCCTTTAAGACGATCTTACCCGGTGAAAGCGATACTGCCTTGTCCAGCAATGGAGCAACGTGTGGCCACATAACTGATAACTGAGAAGGCGGTATGACTTGGAATTTCATCCGATAACGATGTAGGTGAAGGTTCTGTCGGTCTGGGAGTTATTAGCATGAGTTATAGTAAAACTCTGCTTTGCTCTTGCAGATACGAACATGGTTCCAGCCGCGTAAGCCGCTGCACCATTGGCCGTCATTGGTGTAAATACGATTACACTATCTGGCCCTGCGCGATAATCAGTTACCGCTGTAGTTGTAGCACTCGCCGCCAATGTGACTGAGCCAGTGCTGTTAAATTTGCCGTCAATAAGTAAATTGACTGCTTGCGCCGTTTGCCGTGGGTCAGCCCCAGCCGCCGGAAGCTTGACATAGTTAAAATCTGTCATCTCTTGCCTTGGCCAACAGCATCAACATCCACGCCTAATGCGTATCGCCAGGTGCCAGAAGCGTTAACCCTTACTCGATGATAGCGTCCACTACTTCGCGCTGGGCAGTTGTTATCATCATTCAGCGTTACAGCCGTGCTATATGTAGCATCGTCAACTTGCTTAGAACGTGATCCAACTTGTACGGTTAGCGTTGGCGCTGAGTTTTTCGATGTAACATATGGCGTTACACCTCTAATCAGGCTTTTCTTCATAGGCGCTGGCTCAAACTCGGCTGTCTCAATGACGGCATCGAGTGGGGCGCCCGTTATCGTGTGCAGCTTTTTATCTTTACTTGCTGATAACTGTAAGAACCCACCAGCATAAAAACGGCTATCAAGTGAAGTTGTCAGGCCGTCTAGGTTGTTACTCAGTGTGTCAAGGCTTTCAACAGTAAAACTTGGCGTTAAGCTTGAGCTAATAAATTCGTGATCAAGTTCAATTATTGACCACCTTTGAACGCTGTAATTATACACTAGAATACGGTTTGGATCACCAGAGCTTTGCGTGTTGGGATAGCTCCACATGACCACTTGGTTTTCCGGGTCAATCGTACAGCTAATCCTGTCTACCGATCCAAACTTCAGATCATCAAAGAAAAACGTGTCAACCTTTTCTGCACCAATCGGGATTGAGCGCTGACCGTCAAACATAAAGAAACCATCGTCAGCAAGATAGAATATCTGCGTTGGGCCAAGGCTTGCAATGCTGTTTGGGTAGTTACACCCGTGTCCTGTTTCTACCTTCTCAAACGTAAAGATTAGCGGAGAGCCAACGTATTGCATTCTGGCAATCGCGTTCTCCAACAAGACAACACCAAATTCACCACCAACTAAACCAGTGATATGCCCAGCATCAGCAATGTCTTGGAAGTCAGCTTGTGCTGCCCCTAATGTCCAAGTTCCAGCATCGTTAATCTGTGACCAACGTACACGGCTTCTATGTGTAGCAGAGCTATATGTTACGTTTGCCGTTACAACAAAATCACGCACAACAGCTAAATGACGGGCGGCTGGCGCTCCACTTATTGCAGCAAAAGACGAACTTGTGCCAACGGTAAACTTGCGTAAAACGTCAGCGTCAGAGCCAGCAGCAATTACATCATCGCCAAACCTGACAAAACGCCAGTTCATATCTCCCGTCACAGTAAAACCAGTGCCTACTGCATCCATGCTAAAATCAGAGTTATCGAGCTTATAAAGCTTGGTCTGATCTCCAGCAAAAATGTTTACAGTGCCGTCCGTAGCTTTCGTTGCGTAAATACCACGCAAGCGGTTTGTTGCCGCCGCTGATACTTCAGTTAAACCTTGGAACGGACGATAGCCACGCGCCGCTGGTATAACATTTGTAGCAACGGTTGAACCGGGGTTCTGAAAGTCGCTCTGATCTGGAAGCCATTCGCCAAAAGGTATCATCTATTCAACCAATCCCCTGCGCTTGCAGAAATATTAGAAAACGCCGTATTACTTGCGGCCAGAGTTGACCAATTCTCATCTTCAGCGGCAAAGTCAGTCCAAGCCTCGCCTAGCTTCTCAGCCGTCAAAGTTGTCTCTAAGGACGCCGTAACGCTTGACGCTACGTTAACCGTAAACTGAGCTAACGCCTCGGCACTTGCTGATATTTCAGCGGCACCAGAGTTAACCAGGACAGTCTTGACTTCGCCAGTAGCAGTTGCCGAAATGCTGGCTGAACCGCTAACAGACTGTATGCGTAGCACAGCGCCAGCAACCGTCATGGCGACTGAAGCACTGCCTGTCATAGCAACCGTAAACTGTGCCGACGCTGTTACCGATCCAGCGCCAGTAACACTGGCTGACATACCGTGTACCAGTATTCCAGCACCCGTTGCCGTGTTAGCAATGCTGACTGCACTGCTTGCTTGCTGTAGACGTACACCAGCACCAGACGCCGTTGCTGCTATGGAAACAGCGGAAGCCGCCTCAAACAGATTTAGGTCATCTAGTTGCTCTAGTGTGCCAAACGCATCCAGCGCATCCATTGACCCCCATGAGTCAAGTTGCTCTAGCGTTGGCCCTAATATCTCAGCCATATTAAGCGGCGGTTACGTCAAGCTCACCAGCGGCAACGCGAAGTATATCCCCGGTTGTAATTGTTTTAGCAGCGGAGAAAGAACCGTGTATTAGCAGATTACCAGATGAAGCCGCGTCGAATAATCCAAAATGGGAGACTGCACCCCAGCTACCAGTTGCAGCGGCAAACTCTACGGTTGCGCTGTTGTCTGTTGTGCCACCAGATGCAGCATCAAAGTTAATCGCCACGCGAGAATAGTTGCTTCCGCTTAACTCAGATGTGCCGGAGCCACTATCAGCAAAACTACCAGTAGACAGGCCGATATAGGTCTGTGATGGGTGTGTATAGGCTGTCGTACCTAGTGTGTGATCCAAGATTTTGTTTTCTAAATAGTCTGACATTGCTGACATAGTTTATACTCCTGAGTAATCAGATTTCATTGCTAATGGACCACCAAAGAAGGCTTTCTCGTTGTCCTTGGTAATTTCTGCCATCGCACGGGTAAATATTGCGTCGTACTGGTTGGCTCTTGCTTCATCCATCAAATACATATGTGCGGCGTTAAGAGAGCCGTAGAGGTAGGCATCTGGATGACGGGTTAGGATTGTGTTGGTTGCATTGCTATCGGAGAGCGAGGAAATATCTTCGCTATACATAATCTCAACAGTCATAACGCTATCAGGGATAGGACGTAGGCCAATCTCAGTGCCGACAACGGTATAGACCTTTGGGCGACCACCGCCAGAATTAGGATACTTTTCGTAATAACTTTCTGGCGCGGCATACTCTAATACGTCGATTGGATCAGTGTTTAGATTGACCAAACGGATTTTGCGTAGGTCGGTGGGCAAACTGATAAATTCATCGCCAGCCGCCGTTGCCGCCGTAGCACGACGCTCTTGTGAACGTGTGTCTAACTCACGGCTCATTCTGGCTTCAGCAAGAGTAATGAAGTCAGGAATTTGCGCCGTTAGATCACCACGCGCCAGAAAGTTGGCAATAGCTGTCTGTAGCTCTGAATATGTTGTAATCGCCATTACAGCCTACCACCTGTTGTTTTGAATGCCGGGTTTTGCTCTAGCCAGTTTTTCCAAGCCTTTGGGTTGTCCTTGGGCTGGCCGTACTTGGCTAAGAGGTCATAATAAATTACCGCTGGAAACTCAGCGACGTGTTGCTTGTGCTTCTGGGTATCACCAATCAAAGAACCGGGACGCCACTCGTTTGCCTGACGTTTTGCAAAATCAATAACGCCGTCAACTTTTTGCCTAGTCTCAACGTAATGACCATCAGGCGTACTGTGGATATGGGTTTCTTTTTGGGTAGCCTCGTTTTTTGCTAATAGTTTTTTCATTGCTCACCTCAATAAAAAAGGGGCAACCAAAGCTGCCCCTTAATGTTGTTAAGTGTTGTGTGGTTTATGAGCCGTTTAGACCGATAACCGCTGCGTGTGCCTTTGGCGCTTTCACGATCAAGGTCCACTCAGACACGATACCGAAACGTGTTGCATCACCGCCTGGTGCTACATCGGTTACGTTCATCATGCGTCCTGGTAGTGACCCAATGCAGACGTAATCCGTATCGAGTAGATACATCTCTGAATTGGGGCAAGAACGGTCAACAGTGACCGAAAGCTCACCAAAGTCGGACAAATACAAGCTAACTGAACCAACGATAGCTGCCTCTTGTGGGGCAGAAGTCGTTATTTGGTTAGTCGCCACAGAACCAGAGGACAAGCCTGAGAAGTTCTGTTTATTTGTTGGCGACATTAGCAACATATTTGGATTACCACCGTCGGTGTATGCAGCAAGCATAGCAGCGTCGATTTTTGCCAAAGTAAGTGCTGCAGCCGTACCAGTTAGGTCAGCAACAGCCGTACCGTTTCCGTTTGCAGCAGCAGCCATATCTGATGGCTTGTCTACATTGGAAATCCAAGTAATCAGCTTACCAGCCTTACGCGCATCAGAGCTAGAACTTGCTTCGTTCTTGTACAGAGACTTATTTATGTCCCGGCGTTGCTCTAAGCCTTTTACAACTTTCACGTCATTTATATTCATCTAAGGTCGTTAGGCTTAGACCGCCATTACAGGCAGCTCATACTTTCGTAAAAGGGTTTAACCCTTATGAGATTAGACTATATCATGTCAGCGTTTTTCTGACCCATGCGCTTCCACTCACTTGAGTGTACTCCCCGAGGGGATAGTCGTTGCACGTTCCCTAGATTGTAGGGCTTCGCTCAGGATTACCATATCTTTCGACTTAGGCTTCCCCTGAATTCACACGGTTTATCCTACGCTAGTGTAAAGTTAACGCAGTTTCCTTATCACGCCCTGCTTTATCGACGATATCCAAAGTATTGGATACTGACGCCGCCTGGACTGATATCTGGTGGTAGTTGCCAACTCTTGTTGTTGCAGTTGGGTTAACGTAGGAAAAATCAGCACCTTCGTTGACGTGGTTTGTGTCAACAGCAGCAGCTAATTCTTGTACTTGCCACTCATGGTAAACACCTTTTGTGGTTTCTTTCTTCGCATTCGAAAAAAGTGGGGTTTCGTCGGGATCGCATTCCCGTCCTACCTTTCGGTTGGGGTATCTGTAAAATACTCCATGCCCCTAATGAAAGGAACAAGGGATTGGACTATATCATCAAAATGAGGCGTATTATTGTACTCATAGTGCTGGGCGCTCTAGCCTGTTATTAAGGGGGCAAACCCCTCAGGTAGTCTCTGAACCTTCTATCGCTGTGTGGATAGCTTGGATGCTGATTGCCTTATCATTTCTGACTTAGGGTTCCAGCAGTTCACCCAGTTTAGACCGCACCGATCTTAGTTAATGCGGTAAATCACATCGGCCAATGACTCGCGCTCACCTACGGCTGCGCCAGTTGCATAAATAGCCATTTTAAGGCCTCCTAAAGTTTATTTGGTTAAAAGGTAGTTCACGGCTGCATCTCTGGAGCCGGACTTACTAAGGCTGTCAAAAGCTTTGCGCTTTCGCTCTGTTGCAGAGTCACCCTTCGATTTAGGTTGCCCACTTTTCACCATCTTTGGAGCCGTCTTTACTTTTTTCTTGGCAATCGGTTTTTGCGACTGCAAGTTATTATAAAGATAGGCGTCCCGCATCATTACAACGTATCGGTGATCTGTTGCCTCATTTAATTCAGCATCAGTCCAGCCTCTACTACGCGCATGATTAACAATCGCCGCTGTCTCACGAGTTTGAACATCTGTGTCTTTCCATTCTGGAACGGCATCGAGAAGTTTCTTTTGCTCATCAACAAGTTTGATTTGTTTCATCCTAAGTTGCTCAGCGTTAACTGTTTGCTGCCTAGTCTGCGCGTCACGTTCAACATCGCGTTGACGGACATATTCAAGTGGATCACTCTCATACAGTCCATCCCAATATTCCTGAGTTTTAGGTTGGGTTGATTGCTGTAATTGTTGAGCCATAACATTAAGGGCTTGCTCGTATTGCTGACGAGCTTGCTCAGTAGACGCTTTTTCAACATCGAGCGTTTTACGCTGTTCCGCTGCATCTTGTAGTCTCTTCTGAGCCGTTTTTTCTAGTTGATAGCTTTTGATGAGTTCATCAATTGTGGCCTCACCTTCTTCGCCATCTACTTTTATAGCATAAGTGTCGATTTCTTCTTCAACGCTATCATCGCTATCTTCATCAACTTCTTCGACTTCAGTCTGGGCTTGGCCGTCATCAGCGGCCTCGACTTCCATTTCTTCAGTATCAGGTGCCTCTACTTCAGTTTCGGCGGTTTGCTCTTGAACTTCCTCGCTTACCTCTTGGGGGGCTTCCGGGTTCAAAAGTAGGTTAACAGCATCAAGCTGCGACAAGCTGGATTCTTCACGAGTACCAGACATAATAAAATCTCCAAATTTTTAAAAAGGTTACTTCCGCAACTCTTCCATCTGGGTCGAAGCCATCTTCCCTGTCTGCACGGCAGACTGAAAGTGAACTTCAAAAGACTCTAAAGCCTTCATCAGACAAAATAGTTGCTCACGAAACTCGGTGTCTGCCGGGTCAGTGTGCGCCCAGGCATCGACATACGCGCTTCGTATCTCAGCAAATGCTGAAATAACCAACGGATCACGAAGGACCGCCGCCGCCTTAGCGCCTCGGTCTTGTTCATCTCTAAAATCCGTCATGCTCTTGGTAAGTTATCTGAAACTTGACCACCAAAAGCCAATTTCTGTTGGCGAAGCTGTAATTCAGCCTCTAGCTCAAACCGTCGTAACTCAAGCTCTGCTTGCATCCTCTCACGGTCTAACTGTATTTCCATTTCCATCTTTTGTTTCTTCAGATCAAGCTCGGCTTGGAATTGTGCCATCTCTGCTTGCTGGGCTGCACCCTGATCTTGCTGTTGTGCGCCTTGTGCAACCGCTGCATCTACTTCCTCACCAGAAGTGAAGAATTGCTCGGTGTCCTTAAAGCCAGCCATTTCAACAATGCGCTTCAGTGTATTCACATACTGGCTAGGCTTAACCACGGGGTTATTGGGGCCAAGCTGGTTTAATATCTCTTGCTGTTTGCCAGAAATCTGCAAAAGCATAGCCATCTTTTCGTCTTCACGCCCGTTACCAAGGCCAACCTCTACAGATAGGTCAAAGCCGTTATCCCACGCTCTTGGATCAATCGAAACAAAGTCACCACGAATACGCACAACGCGCTCACTGTCCTGATGCTTCTGAAGCAAATGCAAGACGCCCGTTGCTAGGTCACGACAACCTGTCTCAGCGAAGACACGCGCAATCATTTCTACTTTGAGTTGCGCCCCTTGGATCGTAGCGTTAACAGCGCTCGCAGTAGTGCTTTGAAGCGTACTCGGATCAAGACCCATAGACGCTTTGCTGAAACCCGTGCGCTGATCACGAATAGAATCCACATACTCCAGCATCGCAAACGCGCTGTTTCCAATTTGCGGAACGGCAAGAGGCTGGACCATACCTGGCGCGCGCATTCTGACAATGCCGCCCGGACGCGACGATAATAGGTCATCAAGGTTTACCTGTCCTTCCACTGCGCCAACTCGGCTGTTATTAGTTAAATAAAGGTTATCAAGCATCTGACGCATAATCGTGCTTTTGATGACTTGTAGGTCTTTCACCATCTCAGCAACAGAACGCCCGACCATACGGTGCGGCATCAGGATTGGCGAAAGTAACGCAAATGGCAGACGGTCAAATGGCTCGTTCTCAAGTATTTCATCACCGTCACCAAGACATACAACGCGTCGTAACTCAGCTACATTATCGCCGTCATAATCGGCATGAATGTAAGCCTCGGTAACAAGGATTTCACGCATAGACGGGTCGGTGCTTGTGTCATACTTATTGCCGCTTTCAATCTCCTCAAATCGAGCCTGACGTTCAGCCTGGTCATCAAGGTCAGATGATCCAGCATAACGTAAAACAAGGTCAGCGTCGTAGCCTTGTTCAATGAGTTCGCCAGCGCGTACTTGCGTTCTATGTGCAATGAATGAGCAGTCTTCGAGGCTAGTTGCGCGGCGAGAAAATATAAGCTCTTCTGGCGGCACGTTGTCGATCTTGACCTTGCCAGCCTTCTTAGTACGCTTAATTTCAACTGAGTATTTAACATCCATAGGCATTTCTTCGCCCATAGGGTCAACCATACCCATCTCTGTGACTTCCTGAGATATAACTTCTATCGCTGGATCAGACACCAGCAAAGTAAGCTCATCCTCAGTTAAATCTTCGTAAGCCTCGTTGACAGTGGTGTCAGTCTCAAGCCAGTGAAACTTGACCGCACCCTGCTTAAACAAGAGAGCATCTTTAAACCAATCATGGATGACGCGAAAACCGTTGTTGTCTGAGTTTATCGCAAAGTTCACAAGGTCAGTAGCTTGTTCAGCCGCGTTAACGTCTTCTGGACCACGCGGCAAAAACCGTGCGAAATCCGGCGAAGAACTAAACATCTTCATCAGACCCGGCATAATGTATTCTATGGTGTCACTGACTTCTGTGGCTACAACCTGACTGCGGTTCTCAACTTCGTTGCCAAAAGGCTCACCAAGATAAAACTGTAGTGTCTCAGCGCGTTCAGCGGAAAACTCGCTGTCATAGTAGTTCACAGCGCTTTGTATCTCATTCTGCAAGACGCCGCGAAAGTCCATGTCATCCATTTTTGCCATTACGCTGTAGCCTTCTTGGTTTTCTTCGTCTTGCCTCTTGCAACCGCAAGGTTAGACCAAGCATTCGGATACTTAACACCACGCCGCGCAGACATAGCCTTGGCTTTTTTAATCTGGGCCGGAGTAAGTTTAGCCATTGGATGAATAACGCCCGGTGGTTACGCCTGATGACGCATAGGTCTTCTTTTTCTTCTTGGGCTTCTTTTTCTTAGCAACGGTTGGCTGGTTCGCCATTGTAGAACGGCTACCGGGGGTCATAGAGGTTTTCTTCATATACATCATGCTAACAATCCCACATCTTACGCGACCAATAATTTGCTGAAAACTTGTCATCCTTGCCAGAAATGCCGCCAGAACGCGCACAATAGCTGGCCTTGTTTTTCGGGTTAGACTTCTTAATCGTCATGTTGCTATCGCCGAAAGTAATCTTCCTTACATCCGGGCCTTTCTTAGCAAGCACTTTAAACTTCTTGGTATCACCAGGAGTGCGCTGAACCTTGTTAAAGCCGGGGAAAGTCTCGCCGTTATACTTCAGCCGACCAGAAGGTAGCCGCTTAACATTGCTCGCTTTCACCATCACACAATCCAACTCGCATTGCCGTAATCTAAATCTGACGCATATCCATATGCCGACACAGAGCCAGCAGCGCGTACCGCTTGTGTGCCAAAGGTCAGCACTAAGGCGTCTGCAAGGTCAGGAGAGCGCAAACCGCGTTTCTTCATCTCATCCTTGCCTTCAGCCTTAAACTTGCCAGATGACAGGATTTTAAATCTCAGCGAAGAAAGCTCACTGATAAGTTCATCCTGGTCAGGTATCTTGCAATCTCTGGCCTCAAACCACTCACGGGTCTTAAACCAAAGCTCATCGCGTAAACGCTGGTAACGGTTGCCCAACGACGGGCTTTCCGCAACATTCACACCTCGCGTCGGCAAACCTAGCTCTCGCAAGCGGTCAACAACGCCAGCACCAATGCCAATACTGTCAACGCAAATCTCGCTGGGGCGGTCCATGAAGGAACACGCCTCATACTCAGCAAGAACAAGACCGACAGTCTCCATCAGGTCTTTGCCTTGCCAAGCCTTGATAGGCTCAACCAAAACATTGCCTTGCCGTTTCGCAAGGGCTGTCCGATCACCACCAAAGCGAGCAGGGTCCAAGCCCCAGATCGGCGCGACCGTCATAGCCTCAACATCGCGTGTCACAGCCGACTCGACCAAATGACGCGAAATCAGGCTATCAGCGGAATCCGTCGGAAACTCGCCCTTAACCCGTATAGCAAAGGTCGAACTGTCCTCGCCGTATTGCTGCTTCATGTCCTCGATGAAGTCCTCGCTGACATAATCCGCATCCTCGCAACTGACCGTCATCTTATGCCAACGGTGCGAATTGCGGTTAAAAGCGTCGTAGAAATAGCCAGAATTACGGGTCGGATTGCCAACCATCAGTATCTTCGATCCAGCAGTAGATAACGCGCCTTGAGCTACTTCAAACACAATGTCATCAACGCCAGAACATTCATCAATGACAAACAATAATCTTTCATGGTGAAAACCCTGCAAAGCTTCCGGGTTCTCTTTTCGACTAACTCTGGCATGGCAAGAACTGTCCACACCCTTCACCGTGATCTTATCACTGGTTATCTCAAGCTGGCTTTGTAAGCCCTTGGGCATCTTTCTGGCCCACTTCTGGATTTCCGACCACAACACCTGATTTAACTGGTTCGCCGAGTTGGCCGTGCAAACTATGCGGCAAGGGCGTGTGATAAGATACCACAAGATAACCCAGGAAAGCAGAGCCGACTTGCCGACGCCGTGGCCCGACTTAGCGGCTACACGGGGGCTATCACGCACAGCCTCAAGGGCTTCACGCTGCCACGCTTGGGGTTCAGCGCCCAGCACGGATGACACGAATAAAACCGGGTCGCCGTGGAGCGCCAGAAGCACATCAGCGGTAGATTGTTGTTGGGCTGGGGGCATATGAGCTTACTCAGCAAAAAAATGGCTCTCCGGGGGAGGTCCAGAGAGCCTAGAGAGAGAAGTGAATAACAATGCTTAACACTGTCGAGCTAGGAAGATGGGGATTTAAGACGAATAAAGCCATCTTAACATGAATATAATAGTCAGAGTTACCCTAGTCAAGCGTTATTCACATTGTAATTTTAAGGGGTAGGGGAGGTGACTTTATCCAGCAAAAGCAAGGGGGGGTGGGGTAGGGTGTAGGACGTTTGTTTTCATGGGGGAAACGTGTGTGGGGGGTATACATATATATAGCGCCCCCCGTGATCTGACGACGGGGGGGTGGTGTGGCCGATTCGGACCTATTTCTCAGATTTTAGATTCTGCTTTTTCTTTTGTTGTATCAGACGGCCAGCGCTTTGCCGTCTAGGCTTTCTGTCAGCTTTCACTGGCTCAGGTTCTGGCTCAGGCTCTATAAATACTGGCTCAGGTTTTGGTTTTGGTTTCTCCGGCGGCTCATAATCCGGCCGCAATTTAGCAAAGCTTGGAACCTTTATCGGCTTATGTTCCAAAGGTTTGTTTGGTTCGTCAATGATTTCAGCATCTTGTGCAGTGCTAACATATTCGTCTTTGGAATAATCAGGCGTAACATCTATTATTCCGGCTGTTGTTGCCTGGATGCGTTGCGCTACTTCGCCCAGCGCTAATGCAAAATCAGATGTAGCGCCAACGCTGACTTCTTGTGGTAGGAACTTGGCCAGCTTGTTTAGCGTCCCGGCAGCGTCCCGGTCAATCTGGTCAGCAAGAAGCATATCGAGTGGACGATTGCGGCCCTTTTGGATGTTTAGCGCTCCCCATAGCTCTTTTCTCAGCCTAGCAACGATCTGCTGCCCATTTCCTTGACGCTCCTGACGCTTAACTTCGTTACTCATTATAATGCCTTAATTAATTATTTTGACGATTTATTCCATAAATGAATAAAAAAGTCAATTTAGCCATTGACTATCCCCTTACCACTCTTTATTCATATATGCATAATATATGACTATTTAAACAGAGAGAGGGAATACAATGTCAACAACAGCAATCAAAACACCAGTAAGAGTGGATACTTTTACAAACCATGTAATTGCCAGCGTAATAGTTAACGGCACAAACTACATGGCCAGCGTTTACGATTTCGACAATGGTTCGATTTCAGAGCATATCCAGAAATCTACAGACATGGGAATGCAAACCATTTCAGAGTCAGATTTTCCAAAAGCAAAGCTAGGCTCTCTTGATGGTGTAATGAAAAGCTATGCAATAGGCATCCTTCAATCAGCAATTTATAAAGACTGCAAAGTCTATGCTCCTTCCCGCAAAATCAAAGTCTAATCATCGTTTAGCACCGTCAACCTTTGGCGGTGCCTTACCATGCTTAGAGCGTGGAACCAAAACAGAGAGAGGGAATACAATGTTTATACCATCTGAATCAGTTAAAAGAATTGCTTTTGCTTTTCCAACATCAACACTAGCAAAGGAACTAGGCTTCGATAATGACGGATGCTTCTTTGTGGAGTATCAATCAAAGAATGAAGCTGACACTATTTATACTTGGCATGATACACAAATCGGTGGGTTTAAGGCCATATGCTCAGATTTATTAAAAGCATTTTCTGAAAGAAAAGCACCGATCTGTAAAGCTTCAACCCATTACAATCCAGAATATTACAAATCCTAATCATCGCTTAGCACCGTCAACCTTTGGCGATGCCTTGCCATGCTTAGAGCGTGAAGCCAAAACAGAGAGAGGGAATACAATGAACGATTATCAGTTAACAGAGTATTGCAACGACATTGCAAAAGAGATTGCAGAAGAAACATCTAATTTTGACACTGCAAATGAGCAAGCACATGAAAGATCCGACGGCTCAGAGTATGTAATTTATTATCATAAAGCTCACGACGTTTGCCAAAACTGCAACATTGACCAAGGTGAAGATTGGTTTTCCGATTGCTACAGCGTAACCCATAGTAAATCATATAACGAAATTGCTACCATTATGGCATATGGAGAAATCCAAGCGCGAATCAGCTCTAAGCTTTGGGAAATTTTTGAAGCGCGTGACGCCGCCTAATGACCATCCAAGAAATCATACAGTTAGCCAAGGAAATCACCCTGGCTGACTTTATCGGCGCAATCACTGTGTTTGCTGCGCCAATCATATTCTTAATATTAGTTGGAGTTTGAGAAATGACAGTTCACCCATTTGACCGCATCGCCAAAGTTGATGAAGAACTACGTCAACAAACGATTGACATGATGATTACACCAAAGGAAGCTAGGGAACGTCGCGCCCAATTAGTTAACCTTATTTTAAGCGCAAGTATAAAAAGGAATTAGAGATGGGTATTACGTCAATGATAGAAGGTGCTTCGGCACAAGTTGAGATTATCGAAAGTATGCCCGAAAGGGGAGATATTAGCGGGTACTTGCAGACCGTTGCCCTTGCGACATTTTATTGGGAGGCAGAACAAGACTGGCCTGATTTTGTCCAGCAAGTAACCTCAGTTGCAGACCGTATGTTCGCAGAGTTCAACGACGAAACAAAAGAAACAGTAACGCAATATATTCAATTTAAAACAGGCGGTATTTTATGATATACGCAAGTATAAAACGTAACTACCTAGCTATCCTAAAATAGTCACCCACGGCGTCCAACGCCAACCTAACGGCTACAATCCCACCCTTTGGATTATGGCCGTTATTTTTTGCCCACTCATTAGGTGCGCTTCCTTGTACAACCACCCATTGCAATACGCTTGCCAAGTCACGCCCTACGCTTCTCAATGCCGCCAGGTATTCGCTAAAAGCTTCCCCTGCGCTTTCCCCACTCAACCCGCTACCACCGTCAACAATGTTCGCATTGTAATTCGACGTTAACCTTTGAGAACGACCAGCTTTCCTATGCAACGCATATAGCTTTTGACCAGCATCAAATTGCCTTTGTGTGATGTGGTCGCGCTGTAACATTCTGTCCAGCGGCGTTTGGTTGGTGATCCTTAGCCGCTTCTCTGCACCTAGCTTTTTCGACGTTCTCTCATAGCGTACACCAGACGTATGTTGGATGCGTTCAGACGTGCCAAAATCAGACGGCGTATAAGGCTCATTCAACGGCTTTTTACTCTTCATCGGGATCAAACCTCATTGTCGCGGCTAACGTCGCTGTATCCAGCCCTACGTTGCTTCCGTTGGCCTTCTTAATGCCCTTTGTCGCGGCTGTTGTCGCGGCTTCCATTTCGCCAGCCAGTGCGGCGTATCCAGCCATGTCAACCCAGTTGTCGAGGTGTGCTGCCCCTTTGCTCCTGGAAACCTTCATTAGGATCAGGCAAGCCGCTACGTCCACCGCGCTAACTGGCGTCCCCAAATAGGCTGACCATAAATCAGCAATGCGTTGATGGCTGACTGTCGCGTCACCATACGTCGCGGCTCGATCACCACTGATCAACTCGGCGGCTGTGTTTAATATTTCAACCCGGTTCATTTGCGTTTACCCTTCTTGTTCTCAAGTTCAAATTTACGCTGCACGATTAAACCGCGCTGGACTTCATTCCACCGTGTTAAATCTGGTGAGTTCAATATCCGGCGACGATTGGCTAAGCCTTCAAGTTCCAGCAAGCATGAAATCTTATCCAGCATAGTTAAAAAGTCCTTCTCTTTTAAATCTGAGTAATCCTTCGCACCCCAAGGCGGGACAAGGGACAAGCCTATAGGCTTTTGTCCCGTCCCGTCCCGCTTGTGTAAAATGGGCAATCGGGACATTTTCCGTTTTGTCCCGCTTTGTCCCGCTGTCCCGCTAAGCCTCTGCATCATCGCAAACCTCTGATAACACACCATTACTTTGCGTTAGCACCTCGTCCTCAATCAAACTACGAATGTCCCGATTAAACTTTCTCTTGGTGGAATCCTTGTTTCCGTTGTCAAATCGGTCAAAATACGTGTCCCGCAAAATGTCCCGCTCTAACTCCCCGTTTTCCGCTAATTCCCTAAATAGCTTCAGCAACACCGCTTGGCCTTTGCTCATCCTTTGTGAACCCTTGGACGGCAAATCTGGCGTATACTCCAACACGATCGAGCTAATGCTATCCATGTCATCCGTTATGATTTCCACTGGCAGCATCAGGAACGCCATCGGCTCCGGCATGGCATCCTCTTTTTGCTTGGTGAACGTCAGGATAATCTTGGTTTCGTCCCATGCCTCAATGCGAAACTCATGGTCTAGCGCCGCGTTTATCTGGCTTGCCCCTCTGCCACGCTCTTTATTTTGGTGGCCAGTGTGATGCACGATCAACACCGTACAGCCGTATTCTTCCTTGATTTCATCGCAAGCCACGATAAACAGATTGATATCCTTGCCAGCATTTTCGTCGGCACCGCCTAACGATCTAGCCAGCGTGTCAATCACAACTAGCTTTGGTCGCCCTGCTTTCTCCACAAGTTCGGCCATTTCAGCCTTGAGAACCTCAACACTCTCTGGTTCGCTCATTATAACTGCTTTATTGCTCTTGAAGAACGACGCTTCCCCCGGTTTGATACCGTGCGTTTGCTTCCAAGCCGCTGCCCTCCTGGCAAACCCCGAATGCCCTTCGCCAGCTATGTAGAACACGGTGCCTTGGTCAACAGCGTGATCATGGTAGTCTTTGCCTGACGATATACACAGCGCCATATCCATGACAGCAAACGTCTTACCTGATCCAGCCGCGCCGAAACACATAGCCAGCGTATCTTGCTCGATTAACCCGTCAATCAGCCATTCCGGCTTGGTGATCCGCAAGTCGTCAAGATGCGTAAACAATGCCGCCTGACGCTTAGCAAATTTCAACCCTGTTTCAACCGCAACCCGACCTTGGCTTACCAGGATATCATTCCAATCTGCCCCGGCTTGCTTTGGTGCAGCAAACTTTAACCCGGTTGCCTTTGCGGCCTTGATACCAGGTTCATCATTGTCGGCGGCGATTGTCAGCGCTACATCAGGGAAAGCCCTTGCAAACTCGGCGCAAACCTTGGGTAGATTGCCAGCGTCAAGTGCAAACACGCATGACACCCCGGTAGCCATGTAAACGCTGGACGCCGTGGCATAGCCTTCAGCCACATATGCTTTATTATTGTCAATCTTGCCGCAAACGCCGAAACTCGCTTCCTTATCCATGCCAGAGCTAAACCGCTTTTGTCCATCTGGTGAGATACGTTGATACCCGACTAACTTACCGCCAACATTTGTTATCGGCACGACAACCGTGGTGCCTTCTAGTTTAGCGCCGTGTAGCTCAATGCGTTTTCGGACATCATATGTTTCACCGTCAAAGTCTTCTGCCCTCACCTCACGCTCCTTAAACTTTATCACATTGTCGGCGCGGCTTGGCTCGTTTGCTGGCCACAACCCTTGCTCGATCAATGCTTTCTGTATTGCTGCGAAGTCACCACACTGTCGGCAATGCACCTTTACTTCGCCTTGGTGGTTGCTGATCCAAAATCTGTCAGTTCCACCGCAAGCCGGGCAGGGACCATGCCACTCACCTTTGCTAAGTTGCTTTAGGTCAAGAGCGTCAATGATCCGCTGCCCGTAGTCGGCCCAATATGTCTTTGGGTAATCCACGTTTAAAACGGAATGTCGTCGTCTAAATCATTGCTTGCTGGTGCTTGCTTTGCGGCTTGCGGTGACGGCGGCAATCCAAACGGGTCGTCTTCATCAAGCTTTGGCGCTGGCGCAATGCTATCAAAGCCAGCCATGTCGTCACCGCCAGAATAGACGGCATCTGTGACCTGGATAGCTGATAGTATCAAAGACACCCCATGCTCTTTTGTGCTGGGATTAAGTGACGGCATTATGGTAACTTTAAGGTTGCCCTTGGAACCACCGTAAAAGCCTAAGTTTTCCAACGGCTTTCTTTCGCCGTCTATAACCAGCGGTGGGCTTTTAATGACGCCCTTGGCCGTCTTACCTTTTGACTTACAGCTAAACTGCAATCGATCATCTTCTAACTGACGATAACCATGCACCGTTTTAAACTTTTCGCCCGGCGCTCTTTCCTTGTGGTGAGCCGCGCAAATATCCCAGAACTTAGTGCCTTCTTCCTTGCTCATTATAAAACTAGTTGACCAAGCCGCACCTTGTTCATCAGCCGTCGCTGGTACACTTTTGCCAGATGTACCGTCGTCCTTCTTGGCGTGAGGGTCATACTTGTATAACTGGTCCACCCGTGGGTAGATAAATTCAACGTCTTTCAGCATTACGTCCTTAAAGTCAGACATATTCTTTCTCCTTGTTTCTCTAGTTTAATCCAGCGTTAACCAAGCTGGCGGTGATGCAACGTGTAAGTCGGGCCACCCTGTTGCGTAGGTGTTGGTTTCTTTCGCCTCGACAATTTCTTTTATGACGCGCTCGACTGTCTCGTTAGCCAAAGCCATCAGTTCCGGCCCCACCTCAACCATGCTGGTGGCGTAGGGTTCTTCTTTCTCTACATTCGCAAAGATGAAGCGTGTCACCGGGATTTCTAAAAGCTGCATACATTTGAGATACCAAGCCGATTGAACGTCATATCCCAGCGAATACATCTGGCGCTCAAACGTGTACGGTTCAGCCGAAACAGTTGTCTTTAGGTCAACCACGATACCGAGCTTTTCCACATATAAATCTGGTCGGCACTTCATTACTATACCGCCGTATTCAGCAAAGATGCTTGCCTCAACCACCTTTTTTGGATGGTTTAGAAACCGTGCGATTTGGTCATTATTGTGTAGCTCCTCCACCATGCGCTCAACCCGGAAGTGATCGCTTTCGGTCAGTGCTACCGTGTTGGAAAATTCGGCTTCTGCTTGCGCTGTTTTCCACTCATTGCCGCGCCTTGTTGCCGGACCTTTCACCGGGACAACTCCTTCTAACGCCCAGCCATGAGTTGCCGTGCCTATGTCGAAAACCGTGCTGCTTCTGAATGGACGGTCAGCATTAGCGTGTGCTGGCGTTTGCTTATGCCAAGCCTTTGCGTAACTGCTGCTAACCGCTGGCTTGCCGCCGATTTCCTTGATGGCGTGGTAATCTTCGTTTGATACATCTGTATATACGCCTGTTGTTATCTCGCTCATGCTATTGCCTCTATGTTAAAATATACCCAACGCCAGGTGCGCTTATCTTTCTTGCTCACGCCGTTTTCGATTATCTGTCGCTCTCGATTAATCAGGCCATCCATTGCCATCCGGCCAAGCAAATCGTTAGCTCTCGGAACACTTTCGCCCGTTAGCCTTGCGACCTGACTTGCTGTGTATTCTCGGCCTGACTTAATTAAGCTAAAGACAACCTGACGACGGCGTTCTATCTCAGCGTACTTGCGTTGCTTGGCGCGTTCAGATTGTTCATTAATGTAGCCCAATGGTTTACCGCGTGATGGCAGGGGTGGGCGTAGTCCTAACTCACGCTGCTGTGTTTCAAACTGATACCAGTTATAGCCAAATTGTATCTCGGCTCGATCTCGCTGATTTTTGGCTGTGTGTAAGGCATCATCTAGCCCAGCTTTGCTTTTTGGAACTTTGTATCCAGCATATCGAGAAGCGCCTTCTGTTCTTCCAAGTTCTGCTGCAAACTCGGCCTTCCTCGCATCTGAGATTGCTTTAGCATCATCTCGTTCTGGCGTTGCAGACGCTTCAATATAACCTGTGCTTGCTGTGCGTTGTCTTCCATTTTTGCTAACTCCAAACTTGATGTTATGTTTAGTTTTCATTTGAAATACTCGGCTTGCCGGGACGCATAAGTATTCAGCCGCTTCTGTTTGGCTCATGCCCAGCAATGCCGCCGCTTTCATCTGGTCTACCAATTCTGGATTATTCATCGTCATCATCCATCGGCTCGATCTGCCCAGCGCCAGCGCAGTTATCGCAGTTGTCGAAGTATTCTTCTAATTCCGGGATTGGCGTGTTGAACCCTTGCGGTATCATTCGCTCGTAAGTCGCCCTGCCTTCGCCTTTGCATTCTGGGCAATCTATTGTTGTATTCATTCTTCTCCCCCTGACAAAATCTCTCTGCAAATGTAGAAAAATGCGTCGGCATCAAGCGTGACCAGGTAATCATCGTTGTGACTATGTTCACCGTTGAGCGCGTCGTTCAGCGTGTCTAACTTTATGACAAACCGCCAATCACGACGGTCAAACTTATACATCAACACGGGTGTCTTTTTTTGTGCATTGGCGGCACGGGTGACTTGTTCCCACCAAGTTTTGTCATGGGTCCAGCCGTCTTTGCGTGACTTAACCTCGATAACAAACGGCCAATCCGTTTCATCACTTGCTGGGATTAAGTCGCCACGGTCATTACTGCGATACTGATCTAAATCTGGTTTAAGACTAATGCCAAGCTCGGCAAGAAATAGATCACGCGCAAGTAGCTCGTTTCTGCGACCTTTGGCACGGCTACTCATCTATAAGCACCGCTGCTTGATCTTTAAATGCTTGCTTGAGCTTGCGCTTTAGATTTCCCCAGCAAGAACATGGAACTTGGCCATGCGTGGCTTTCTCAATTATAATCGCGTTTACCACTGATGGAATAGTATCAGCATTCAGATAACGACTTAACGTAGGCTGGCTGATCTTAATTTGTTTGGCGAAATCAGTTTGAGAAAGGTTCTCTTGGATTAAATATTCGTACAGTTGCAAAGTAGTTCTCACAATAATTGTAGTGTTTGTTCAGTACATATCTGCATAATGCTGTTGGCTATTCGTGTCAATTCCTATTTGACTTTTTTAGTTACATTGATGAATTACCCATATATTCATGCCACTTGACTATCATTCATAAATGAATAATATGATTAACAACGGGAGAGAATATTATGCAGAGTAGAACGCATGGCCAGAAGACTGTTCGCAATCGCAGCGAAGTCGGCGCTGGTGAGCTTACGCTTAATACTGGAATGACTTTGTGGGAGTACAGACAACGCTCAGGTAGACGCCACAATGGAAAGCCGCCAACCATGCCTTGCTTGCAGTGCAATGGGGCCAGCGGTGCAAACACATCTGGCGCTCTGGCTGGATTACGCGCAACAAGGTTTCCAAATCCACCAACAGGTCAGCCGCCACGCGATGCAAGTTGTTCACCTAATAGAGAGCGTTCCGCATTTGCATCTCTGACTATAGGTGCTGGAAATAGAGTTATCACTGGAAAGTGTGAGATTTACGATAAATCGTTTAGAGATTGGAATGTGAGATGTACACTAAACTGTACGAAGTAAGACGAAATATGTCAGTAACCCAAGGTGAATTAGCCACACTTTCACGAGTCAGCCAAAGCCAAATTAGCAAGATAGAGCAAGGTATAACGAAGACCCCCTCACATGATAAGCTGATACGAATAGCTGAAGCTCTGGGAATTACGATAGCCGACTTTATGGATGAACAGGTGCAGACGGGTCAAACCCCGTTCAAAGCATTCAATCGAGTCGGAAGTGCTGTATTCATACCTTTTTACCAAGAGAAACAAGTTATGAACCAAAATTTTGCACATGGTGATGGTTTTGTAGTCAGGTCACAACAAGGTGCGCCCACTCAGATCAAGAAACCATCATTCTTAGAATATTCAGCAGAAGCTTACGCCGCGACGAACTACGGCCAAGCAATGGAGCCTAGATACAAACAGGGTGATACTTTGTTTGTTGATCCGACACTTGATCCGATTATAGGCGACGATGTTGTGCTGTTGTTTGAATACGCCGACAAGTTAATCGGTATATTTAGAGAGGTAACTGAGCTTGCTGATGATTACGTTATGGTGAGAACGCCCACCATGAATAATCCGATCAAGTTTCATAGAACTGATCTACATAACATTCACGTTGTCGTTGGTAGCCAGCGCAACAGAATGTAAACAAAAGGGGAGCGCTATGCTCCCCTCTTTTACCTCAATTTAGAAGTGCCTAATAATCAAGTTAGCCACCAATGCTAAGAACGTAATCGTCAGTCAGCACAGCTTCCTCACGCACAACTCTATAATGCCTATCTGTCACTTGGCTACCTATTTGGTGGCCCATAAGCTTTTGGATGTGATCCTTACGCATACCTTGGTCTTCAAGTTCATTCTCATAGAACCGACGCAAGCCATGCCAGCCAAAGCTTTGCACTCCGGCTTTCTTGATTGCTTTATCTAACACTTGTCTTGTTGCGTCTGTACCAGTGTAAAGATTGCCGTTTGAGTTGGTAAACAAAAAGTCGCCAGTGCTTGCCAAGCGCATTGTATTCAGCCTGAGTTTAAGCTTGCCGTCTATGCGTACCTTTCGCTTGCTGGTTTTGTTTTTAGGTTTACCAACATGACCGAATACAACGCTTTTCTCAACTTTAATTACATCGCCAGATATTGCTTTCCAGGTTAACGCAAGTATCTCACAGGTTCTCAGTCCAGTGTTAGCAGCAATCATAATCATGGTACGCCGCCAATCGTCAGGTGCAGCAGATATAACCTCTTCAACCTCATGCTTGACGGGTGTGTAGAGCTTTTTAAACTCTTTGACTTGAAGACGCTTAATGAGCATCACCGGGTTAGTTTCCATCCAGCCTTTTTCGTAACACATCGTAAACACGCTACCTAGCACAGCCAGATAAGCGTTCACGACTTGCGGTGTCATTTTATAGCTGAGTTCAGTTTGCAAACTTTTAATCTGGTACGGCTTTATGTTTGTCAAAGGTTCATTGCCCAGCGCTGGCAAGATATGATTTTGCAATATGCCCTTGATCAAGTTCCGGCGGTGAGGGCGCATAGTGTTGCCATATTTAGCATTTGTTTTCTCACGGTAGACCATTTCATCAAGCTGGGTGTAAAACTTAATGACGGCTTGGTTGAGCGTAATGCTGGTGGATTTGCCACCATAATCGCCTTGCTCAAACAGTAGGTTTTTCTCGACTGCATATTGGTGTGGATTTACGCCAGACGGAACTTGCTTCTTAGTGTCATTTCCATCTGGATTAATAAACCGTATTTGAAAGCCTCGTTTGTTCTCAAGCAGACTTAGCATCTTCAGTTTCAAAATTGTTGGCATCGAATATTTCCTCCGTTAATTCGCTTTCTAGTGGTCGCATTTCTTCAAGAAAAAACCTTTCAAGCTCTGACCAAGCAGCTTCGCCGATTTCAAGCTCACATTCACTTACTTGTAGAAAGGTTTCTCTGACCTTCGTTAGTTCTCTTATAATCTCCCTGCCTCTAGTAGAGATTATCACTGTCGAATCGTTATTCACTTTATTCATTTAGTATTCCAATTTATTACTAAAATAATGTAATAGTCAAATTTGTTCCAATCAATGTTCCAGTTATTATGCAAATCTGCATTACATTTGTTAAAAAAAAGGACGAAATACTAACTACGCAAGACGCCCATAATCATAATTTTAAGGGGAATGTAAAAGTTTTGCTTTAAATCGGCCAATTTGCACATGAGATAATCCAATCAACATATGAAATAATCAGTCGCCTACGGCAAAGCCTTTGTTTTCCTATTAAAATCACGGGTATGATATTAACGCTTCGAATATGTGTCAATAATTATTTTGGAACTTTTGGTGGTTATGTTCCAACAGCCAGATTAGGTTTGGAACATTTACCTGTCGCCGAATTAGCCAAGCACTTTATTCATCGTCTTGGTCTCATTTTCGGCGGTAAAGAGGTCTTTGTGTATGCGAGTGTTAGACTTCTTTAGATTTTTGTTGGACTTTTTCATAAAATACACCAGCCCTCGATCAAGAGCTACAAATGCGTAAATGTCGGACCTTATAATACCTGGCGCTGATTTCGTCCAAAATGCGTATTGCCGACCACCGTTGTAATGTATGCCGTTGGAAGATTTTATTTGCAGGGTAAGGATGCGGCCAGTTTCAGTCTTGATCCAGGCGTCATCTGCAACAGTCACGACATGGTGGCATCTATGGCCAGCCATCTCTAATTTTGACATTGCCAGCAATTCGCCAGAGCGACCAACCCGTTCAGCAAGAGCGTGACGGGATAGGGCCAAGGTTTACTCCCCGGCCATCGTTAAGGATTGCTCTAGGGTTTCCTTATTTCTGCGCGTCCAGCCTCGGCCAAACGTGTCAAAGGTGGATAAGCCTTCGTAAAACGATTGTCTTACGTCAAACATCTTTTCGATCAATTCAACCGGGTCATGGTCGGCCACCAGTGTTAGCGTTGCTGGACCTATTGAACCATCAGCCTTTGCTGCGATAATGCGCTGTAATGCTTTTGCTGGGCGTTTACTGCCTGAGTTTACACACCAATCAAAGCAAGACCAATCTAAGCCTTCTGGCAAGTTGTCAGCTTTCACTCGATCCCAATATTTCTTCTTGTAAATCGGCCCTACATCTTCCGGCGTTAGGTCACGCATATCTTGCTCAGACACAGGAGCGTCAACCCAATCCTCATATACAGCCCTTGTCACACCGAGGTTAGTCATGCCGCCTGGGTCTTTAGGATGATTTACAAAGCCGCCTTCGTGATGAAGTAGCATAGCCAAACACTTGTCAAAATTGTTCTTCATTTGTGATACTCCAGATAGAACCGCCAGACGTTGACGGCTGTGTTGAGCGTGACCATGCCCAGCAAGATGGCTTGCCAAGTTTCCATTACTTCGTAAGCCCTTTGGTTTTCTCAAAGCTTCTCAAGCCGCCAATACCAAGCATTCCAAGCAGCACTGTCATCAGGCTACCCATGTCAAACTCTGGAAGGGGTGGGATTGCAGTGCCAGTTAGGGCAACTACAAATATAATGAGTGGGCAAAGTATGAAGTGATAAAGAAGTGCAAAGCCGCATATCCACCCTACAAATGGACGCCAGCCACCCTTGAACAAACTACCGCTGGCTGCTTCAGCCTTGTTTACCTCGATCTGGCTTAGTGCAATCTCTTGAGCATGACGGTCAGCCATCGTGCTAAGATCATGGGCAAGTTCAGCCGCCTTGTCTTTGTCTTGGATAAACTTGCCAGCAATCTCTGTCGCTGGGCCAATAAGTGAACTAAGTAAACTCATTGCTCATGGCCTAACCAGACGGCAAATGCGCCTGTCATTGCCCCGGTAACTACGCTCACCAATGCTGATTGCTGGGTGGTAGGGTCGGGCAGGGTCATAAACCACTCAACTACCCGCCAAGCCGAAACTGACATCATAAGCATCATTATTCTGGGCAGTATTTTCCAGTGTAAAACACGCTCCATTGTGACTGTCATTGCTTCAATCCTTTTGCATAATTTATCGCTGAGATTTTATTGCGCGTGATGATGACAATGTGATTGTCGTCGTCGTAGACAATCCAGACGCGCTTATGCTGCTTCATCGTCACTTGCTAAAATTTGATCATGCCAATGTACCAAAGATAAGCACCGCCAGACACAGCCGCCAGAACCAAACCACAGACAACCACGATTATCGTGATGACTTTGTTTTGCAGTTCTTCACGCTCTACTCTGGCTTGCCGTTCTAACTCTTTGCGCTCTAGGCGTATCTCCCGGCGAAGATTGAGCAATTCCTGATAAGCACTGTATCCACGGGATTGGGTGATTATCTCCTTAAGCTGTAATTCAGCGTCCTTGGCGCGTTCCTTTTGCATGAACGTGTCGAGGGCTTCCTCATTGCTGGATGTGAAGATGCTGTTTTTCTTCTTTTGGTGCTTTTTGTTACTGTCATCCACCGAGTCAAAAAAGCCAGCAATCTCTTTGCCTAGAGAATGGATTTGCTTGCCAGCGGAAAGGCCAGCCTTAATCATAGCTAAAGCACTCATGGGGTCCATTGCTTACCCCTTTCGCGTGGTAATAATTGTGTCTAAGTTTTGATTTCCATTAGCCGATCTAGCTTTTCAGAAAGCCTATCTAGCCTGTCCAGAATGCGCGAAATATCGGTATTCGCTTCTGGCTTTGTTACATATTCTTCGCGTGTTCTATTAAGTAGGATGGTGACGCGCTTTAGTTCGTCGTGCTGGCTTTTTGCCCACCAAATGATAAAACCACTGGTGGCGGTCAGTGCGACCATCCAAAGCGCGTCCATTTCCATCAGTTGACGACTTCTGCGTCAACCGGGGCTTCTAGTGAACCTTTAAGCATATTGACGAAAGCCTCTTTGCCAACCCGGAGTTGATCCAGGTTAAATTGGGCTGAACCGATCTTCTGATCCAGCGAATTTATGTGATTTATGCACATTTTAGATTGGTCACTGAGGTCGGATTCTGCGTATTCCACGTCATCTATAACGACCTTTTTTTCTTCAGTCATTTTGATTTCCTTTTAAGTTAAGTTTAAGAATCTGCGAATGTATTAGCCGCAGATATAGCTGCGTCTATTGCAGTGAAACTCTCACTGCCCCAATCGTCTAGTGCCTTCATGTGGACTAGATAACCGTTGCTACGAGCTACACGCTCTTTCTTTTCTGCTAACGTCATGTCATTACAGAAATCATTGTCACCATCAATTACGTTAGTAATTACTGATACGCTACCCAGCAGTGCTGAGTGGTCTTGTGCGATTTGATCTGCTTCTCTTGCCATTATGTTTGTCCTTCTAGGTTTGCAATGTTAATATTGCCTGAGATTGATATTCTTTCCCCGTCATTATCGTAAAACGGGAAAACCTGATGAAGCATGGTTGAGGGAAACATAACCATGTAACCCTCTGCTTCTTTCTCCATGTTGTAGGCAAAGGTTGACACCCTGCCCAACGTATTTGTGTAGCTAAATGCAAAGTTAGATATGTGGTTATCTGCATTTGAGTTGGCACAAATAGGAAGCTGCTTTTGCTCTGCGTAGGACGTAGGTATCTGCATCCATATGACAAAGCTGTAAACGCCACTGTGGTCATGCGGTGGGTTAAACTCATGCTGCTTCTGGAAGTTTACCCAGAGGCTTTCCAAGTTCCAACCCTCACCCTCACGCATGGTTTCACGCCAAGGTGCGCCGTATGCCTCGATGTGGCTCTGTATAAACGAGGGTAGTAGCTCAGTCACAAACTCCTTGAGTAGGGGTGAGTCACCGTCCAGCCTGATGGACTTACTGATGTTACCTGCAAGTTCAGGCTTCATGTCCTCTGGCTGTTCTCTTGCTTCGTTCACAACTTTCCATATGTTGTCCACAACGTCCTCTGGGAGCTGGGCTTCAACTACACCTACGTTTGGGAAGTGGCGTGGTATAAGTTCCATGCTTAACCTTCTAGTGTTGCGATACGAGCTAATGCTGCGTCTAATGCTGTTGACAGTTCTTGTACTGCTTTGATTAGAGGTAGGACATACATCTCTCTTGAAATATTTTGAATCCCATCAGGGTCTTCTTTCCAACCTTTAAATGTATTTACATCAGCAGTATCTAAAGCAGTCTTAACTTCTTGAGCTATAAGGCCATGCATAGTTGCAGTAGTATTCATTTGATTTTCTGAGTTATACAACTTTTTAAGCTGGGGGTCATTCTGGTCTAAATCATTTGACGCCTTCCATTTATATGTGACGGTACGCAAGTCATTAATAAAATCTAAACCTAATGTTGCATCAGCAATATCTGTTTTTAATCTGACATCAGAAGTTCTTGTCCAAGTAGCGTCAGTGTCAAACTCAAGAGCAACTAGATTATCTGCTTTACCAATAACAACTTGATTACTAGCAGTATTGGTAATAGCATTACCAATAGCGATAGCAAAGTCTCTACCTGCAGAACCAGTATCTACGTTGTAACCCAAGCAAACGTTGTTACTTCCACTTGTAATATTATCACCTGCTTGAGCGCCAATAAGGGTGTTGGTTGTGCCCACTCCTACATTTGCTCCTGCATTAAAACCTACGCCTACGTTAAAAGAATCTGTATCAGACCCGAAGTTTTGATTAGTTAATGCTTGATACCCAATCGCAACAGTTTTGTTTCCTTGCGTTTCTCTATCTAAAGCTAATGCTCCTAAGGCGGTGTTTTTTATGCCCGTGGTGAGGTCGACAGCCGCATCACCACCAACTGCCGTATTGTAGGAATTAGTAGCTGTAGTAAAATTTTGGCTAAGTAAAGCTCTAGCACCAATAGCTACTGAATAGCTACCTAAAGTATCTGAACCTAAAGCGTTAGCGCCAATAGCTACGTTGTTATCAGCATCGGTTAACACATCTCCAGCATTACCACCGACTAGGGTGTTGTTAATGCCCGTGGTGACTGCTGATCCTGCAAATATCCCCACTGCTACGTTTAAAGTATCGACAGCAGTAGTGAAGTTTTGTGCGCTTAATGCTGCAAAACCTATTGCCGTACTTCTACTACCTATAGTATCTGCGCCTAAAGATGCATAACCCAACGCCACATTAAAGTCTGCATCAGTTAGTGCATCTCCAGATAGCGCACCCAAGAGGGTGTTTCTTATGCCCGTGGTTACTGCTTCACCTGCTTTATAGCCAACTGCTGTGTTATCCGTATTTGTAGATGTTGCAAAGTTTTGGTTAGCTAAAGCAGACCTACCTAAAGCGGTACTTCTATTTCCTTTTCTATCCGTACTCAAAGCTAAATGCCCTAAAGCCACATTATAATCAGCATCAGTAAGAGCGTCACCAGCTAATCCACCTATGATGGTGTTCTCTATGCCCGTGGTGACTGATGCACCTGCGTTATAACCAACTGCTACGTTGTAAACGTTTGTAGCAGTAGTGAAGTTTTGCGTTTGTAATGAGCCATAGCCAACAGCAACCGATCTACTTCCTAGTGTGTCTTGAGTTAAAGAAGCCACACCTAATGCCACGTTAAAATCTGCATCTGTAAGGGCGTCACCAGCTAATCCACCAATAAGGGTGTTCTGTACGCCAGTGGTAACTGCTCCACCTGCATTTTGACCTACTGCCGTATTATAAGTATTTGTATCTGTAGTAACATTAAATGCGCCAAGAGC